>JGI26273J51734_10000280_pt1 | contig 26891 bp, 48 predicted proteins | sample SaaInlV_125m_DNA_FD_51734 | JGI IMG/M metagenome (IMG submission 51734) | reverse complement strand
CCAATAGCAGTTTAATATGAAAAGATTTCAAGATTGCAATAGAATAGTAAAGATATGGAGGTACAGATGGTACCTCTATATTCCTTTTAAATTTATAAGACAATATACAATACTAAAGTTCGAAGACCTTATTTCAAAGGAACAGGAATTCAAAGTAAATGCAAAAACTTTGTGGTCTCTTTTGGTAGGTAGTGCTCAATTTGATATGAAATGGTACTATACATCGGATGAACTTAAAGGTGTTTTTAAATCAAGAATCAAAACAAAGTTAGACAAAAGAAAATGAGAATAAATACCCTTATTGATAAGTTGTGTGTAAAAGATGAATTAGACAAAGAAGATTTAGGAATAATAAATTCCTTACTGAAAGAAAAATATTCGGAATCCAAAAATTACGATAAGAAATTACTTATTGATAGTGTTGCATTGATTTACTATGCAATGACTAAAGAAAATAAAGTAGTTTTGTACTTATCACCAAAGATTGAAGAATCATTAGTTGTAAAAAAAGCAATTGAAGAACTAATAAAAAATTCATCATTCACAAAGAAAGTTAAAAAAGAAATGTTTGTCAAAGTTGCTGATACTAAAAGTTTGATGTTCTTTAATGGGACCAGAATAGTATTTGGTAAATCAGCAAAACGTGCTGCAATCGGTTATACTATTAATTGGATATTGATAAACGATATACGATTAACAGAACCTGGAATATATGAAGCAATCTTTGCTAATTTATACCCTGTAATGAATGCAATGAGAGATGGTAGAATGACACTTTCTGCATGACATTAAATAAGAAAAGAAAATTACAATAGATGAAAGATTATAAACATTTCTTATTTGAAGCAAAAGACAACAAGGTTACTTGGATTAAAAAAGAACCAGTAAAGTCCGCAGTAGAAAGTAAAAAACTGAAAGAGTTAATAGAAACATCTACAAACAACTTTTACAACTTAATACACATATCAGATAAGAAAATCCCTACAATTGATAAGGATGCACCTATCTTAGTGTATTTCGGTACTGATAAAGATGGTATTAAATTACTTAAAGACCAAGGAATCAGTCAAGATGATGTGTACAATCGTACAGAAGAAGCAAGTAAAAGTATGAAAAAAGATGAATGGCACGATATTTTAGGTGATGCCGAATGGATGCCTAAAACCGTTACTGATTCATCTAAAATCAAGGAATTAGATTTCCCTATCATTGCAAAACCAAGTGAAGGACATTCTGGAATTGGTATAATGAAATTCGATACAATAGAAGATTGTGAAAAGGAATTGAATAAAAAAGACTGTAACTTAGATACCTTTAGTGAAATCATTAAGGACATTGATACAGAATACAGATTCATATTCGTTAAAGGTGACTTATTCTTAGTTCACGAACGTATTCCAATTGAAGAACTAGATTCAACAATAGACACAAAGAAACCTGATGAAGCATTGGGATTCTTATATGTTGAGCAAGACATGGACAAAGAAGATTACGATGTTCAGTCAATAGTAGATGACTTTAGAAAGAAAATTGATTTAGATTTCTATGCACTAGACATTATGAGAGATAAGAAAGGAAAATATTGGGTTATTGAATCTAATAGTGGTATTGGTATGGGAGGTAATACTATGGCAAGGGCATACGAAGCAATATGTAAAGATTACTATAATACAGATATTCCTGTAAACAAAAAGAAACTGGTAGAACAAATCTGTAAAGAATATTACGATGAAATCAAAAAGGACTATCCAAAAGAATTAAAAAAGTCAAAAAATCCTAAAATATATAAATAAAAGTTGCAAAAGTCATTTGAATTTTGTATATTAAATAATGAACTATGAAAGAAAAAGAAATAGTTGAAAAACTAAATGAAAAATATAAAGGAAGATTTATATTTGAAGTTACCGATGACGGTAGTGATATTGTAGGATTTGTTGATGACGAAACATTTAATAATGTAGTTGCTGTTATTGAACCTACGATTTCAGAAATGAATAAATTGATAACCCACATAGAAAATTCTAAAACCTAAATTTAAAATATGATAAAATGCCAGAGTTTATTTCGAACAAGTTTTTTTATCCTTTTAAATACAATCATAATTTTAGCCCTGTGTTCATCTAGTTGTGAACCAACAAGAAAAACAAAAAGTGTATGTTTCGATACTTGTATTGAGGATACTGTTACAAATGAAAAAAACTTAGATGCTTTTTTGCATCTATTGGCATTCAGAGAATCTACTAACAACTGGAAAGTTATAAACAGATTCGGATATATGGGAAAATATCAATTAGGAAAATTAGCACTTATGGATATTGATATGGATTCTATCACTGTACAAAAGTTTAGAAAAGATAGAAATTCCTTTCCGGAATACTTACAAGATATTGCAATAAAAAAGTACATAAAAAAGAACAAGCATTATCTAAGAAGATATATCAAGAAATATAATAATAAAACAATCAAAGGAATAAAGGTAACAGAAAGTGGTATGATTGGTGCAGCTCATTTAGTAGGACAAAGGAGCGTTAAGCAATGGTTAAGACGAAACGGGAGAGTTAACAAGGTTGATGGTAATGGTGTTAGTTTAGAATCGTATCTTATGTTATTTTCTGGTTATAATTTATCAAAATAAAAAATGCACCAAGACAAAACACCAGCGGAAATATTAAAAGATACAAAAACCGTTATAGTTGAATACGAAAAACGCATACTATCAAGAAAACCTTTTGCTGCATCAGTAGAATTTTTCAATGTTAACGATGAACCAATTATTGGCATTAGAATAAGTGCATTAGAAGTTGACATCATTTTAAATTATATTATTAAAAATCACGATGAAATTACAGTATACGATACAAACCTATCCAATATATTAATACCATCTACACAAAAACTATATGAATTAATATTAGATTAAATAAACAAATAAAGATTAAGAAATGAAGAACGTAAAAGACTATAACAAATCATTAAACGAAGGAGAAATAGATTTTTCCGATAAATCAATTCCTGGAAGAAAAGCATTACCAATAAAACAAGTTGCTGAACTTATCAAAAAAGCTAGTAAAGAAGATGTTGATAAATTATTAAAAACATTAACTAAAACGCAAGTCAAAGATATGGAAGGTATGAAAAAACGTGGTGAATCAGGAACAGCTGGATTAGTTTCTTTAGCCAAAATCTTAGCAGATGAAAAAGGACAACCCAGAGTACATTGGCTTAACAATAGACTTTCTGAATATGTAAATGAAGAAAATGAATTTGCTGGATGGGTCGCAATCTACAATAACAATAGAATTGAAATTGATAAATCAGAAGCAGACGGCATATATCAAGCAAAACAAATTGCAATTAAAAAATTAAAAGTTCCTAAATCTAAAGTAGGTTTACTTGCAATTGCTCCAGGTTATAATGAATCAATGCATGAAGGTAAAAATGATTACAGTGCTAGATTTGGTAAAACAGATATTACTATCAAAAATGGTCACAAACTAGCAGACGAAGATTCTTTGTATGATATGTATGAAAAAATAGGTAAAGTTATCAAAGATTCTGGATTAGACTTAGGTTCAGTAATTATAAAAGAATCTCAATCGTTACACGAAGAAAGGGGTGAAGTTACCGATGATATGGTTGATATCGTTAATTCAATTAATAAAAAAGGTAAAAAGATTACAGATTATTTTACAGCATTAGGAACTGTTGTTGCACAAGTTATGGCAGACCATCCCAAATTAGGTAAGTATCACGAAATGAAAGGCAAAAGAGGTTTTATCAAACTTCAAGAACTTAAAGATTTACCAGAAAAGGAACTTATTGCTTTAGCAAATTCGTTATAAGAACAAATTAAACAAAAAGATTAAGATATGAAAGGAATAAATGAATTCGAAAAACTAAACGAAAATGATTCGTTTGAAAGACAGTATCAAAGTGTTCGAAATTATATTTCAGACCTTGAACAAAATAGAACATCATTAGGACAATTAAATGCACAATTGCAAAATAATAACACATACATTAGAAAAATGTATGAGGCAATGATTGCCATGATTGACCAAGGTAGAGACAATATTGCTAAAAATTGGAAGAGTGATTTAGAAAAATATAACAAAGAGCATTTGGATTTGATGAATCAAATTGACACCTTATTAAAAAAAGAGGAATCAATAAAGGCAAAGATTGATAAAAAAGTAAAAATGTTTAAAAAATAACAAATTATAATTTTTCATAGAATAAAAAGNAAAGGACTAAAATATTTTGGTCCTTTTNTTGTTTTAATAGTAAAGATTACTATATGAAAAAATACACAGACGCAGTTAGCGAATTTCACAAAACATTTAAAGTAGAACAAAACGAATCACCTACTTTAATTTCAGAAGAGGATTGGATTCTTAGACATAAGTTAATGAAAGAAGAGAACCAGGAATATATTGATGCTTGTGCAACAAATGACTTAGTAGAAGTNGCTGATGCATTAGGAGANCAACTTTACATTCTTTGTGGTACAATTCTAAAACACGGAATGCAACACAAGATTGAAGAAATTTTCGATGAAATACAAAAAAGTAATTTATCAAAATTAGACGAACAAGGAAATCCTATATTTCGTAGTGATGGAAAAATATTAAAAGGAGTAAACTATTTCGAACCAAACATTAAAAATATTTTAGATGTATAAAGAACTATTAAAATTTTCAGAAGAAAATCCTATCAGAGTAACTATGTGTGAAAAGACTTCATTAAGTTATGCATATACCTTTAACGACAATTCAGTTATATATTATGAATTAGATGGCAATGTAGATGTTTACAATGATTTAATTTTACCTGATGCAAATGAGTACAATAATATTGATGATGCAATTCATTCAGAATCGGCAGTACACGATGAGAATCCGTATGATTTTTCTAATATTGATAATTCAGTATCTAAGGAAGTGTCGGCAAATAAGTTTATAAAAGCTATTTCTGCATTTAATAAATTCTACGATGAAAATAATATTCATAAAGAATATAGAGGTATTCACATAAAGGAGGGAAAAATGTTTGCTACAAATGCATTCGTTATGCGAATCGTAGAAACAACTGTATTTGATAAAGATATTAATATGGTCATAGATTTCAAACCAATTGTAGAGTATATGGACATTGATACTAATAAAATTAAAACAACAGGGAAATCTCTTTGGGATACTAAGAAAACTAAAAATGAAAATGTTAAACTATCTACTTATGCTAAAGATGGTGACGATGTTTTACATATAGAATACAAAGGACTTACTTTTATTAATCATAGTTTGTGTAAATCAGAATTAGACTTTTCGTTTATTGAAAATGCATCTAAAAATTTAGATTCCAGTATTAAAGTTCACAAGAAACAATTGTACAAAGCTGTTAATAATATACTCGGAACTTCTATCAAAGATTCTAACAAGGTTAAAAATGCATTAGTCTTTGAACAAGCTGATGGAAAAACATTATCAATTTATCCTTATATTAAATTTACAGAAGGAGTAGGTGACCACGTTGAATATGTAAATGCACAATCTAATGTAAAAAATAAGATGATAACAAACGGAGAAAACTTATTAAACATTTTAAAAAGTATTCCTGACGAAGTTGTGGAAATGAAATACAATAAAGAAAGTAGTATTTCAAAAATTTCATCAACTAAGTCTAAAGAAGATTACTATGCTATTTTTAATGTTTAGGGTATTAAATAGTTTAGATGAAAAAGATAAGTAGTTATATTACAGAAATAAAAAATTATCCTTTCTTAGACCCTAAGAAAAGAAATTCAATAAACGTATTTGATATTGATGATACAATAGTTTTGTCAGCCGCAAAGATTAAAGTTCACGATACTAAGACAGGAGAAACTTTTGAACTTACACCACAGGAATTTAACGAATACAATTCTAAACCACACCACAAACAAGATTACAGCGATTTTGCATCCTTAGATATTTTGAAAGCTGGTAAGTTAATAGATTGGGTAGTTGATATTCTTAAAGGAACTTTGAAAAAAAGAAAAGCTGTTGGAATAATTACAGCAAGGGGAGATCAACAATTGATAAAAGATTTTCTCTTACATCACGGTATTAATATAAACAAAGATTTCATTTTTGCAATCAATGATCCAAAACACGGACTGAAAGGAAATATACCAGAAAAGAAAAAAGAAGCATTTCAAAGATTGATTGATTTAGGATTTAATGATTTTAGATTTTTTGATGATTCAAAAGAAAACATAGACTTTGCAAATCAACTTGCAAAAGAAAATCCAAACATTAAGATGGACGCTAAACATATCAAGCAAAAGTGGATACCAAAATTATAAAGTTACTTTTTAATAAAATAAAATTCACTAAAAATCCCTTTAACATAAGAATATAGAAATTAATTTCATTTATTTTAAAAATAAGTGCGTTAAAAGTTGCAATTGTCATTCTTTATGCGTATCTTGTATTTGTTGGTGAGGGGGTAATAATCCTAACAACAGTTGTTCTTTAAAAATAATTTAAAAATAAGTGCCTTAAAAGTTGCAATTGTCAATTTAATTCGGTATCTTGTATTTGTTGGTGAGGGCATCAACATTTAATCTTAATTCAATTATAACCTAAAAAAAGGAAAAAATTATGAGCGAAAAATTTAACAATTTCAAAGAAGAAGTACTTTCAAAGAGAATTGGAAGGAAGCAAGTTTCACTTTCTGAAATCAGATTACTTACTGATTCGGCAATTGAAATCAATGGTTTNACATTGGCATTAGCGCCAGCAGGATTTACATCACTGTTGAAAATNGTAGGAATTTCTAAACAACTTAGAAAGAACCTTATTAAGCAGTATGGTGACTCTTTTGCCGACAACTTAGTATCTACATTAGGAAGAGCAATGGGTTCTTCTAAAGGTAACGTAACGTTGTTAATCGACATGCGTAAAAAAAGAGTTGTAAACATNGTTTCAAGTTCTGAAACTATGATTGCAAACGAAAGTTACTTGAACCAAGTCGAAAAAATAATTGACAAGTCTAACTTGGAAATTGATTCGATGGTCGTAAGAGATAACGGTGGTTTTACAGTTTCAACAGTAGGTGATAAATCAGAATGGGGACTTGCTGGCAAAATATCTTCTGAAAGTTTCAAGTTCGGTTTGAACTTTGATAACGATCCAGTAAAGGGAACAAGATTGATGCCTTACAACCAACGATTGGTTTGTACAAACGGAATGATTGGTCAAGGATTTGTTGGAGTTCATCAACTTATTAACACTAAAGATTCTTGGGATGCTTTTTACAGCAAAATAGGTGTTCTTGAAAAAGACAACTTTAGACCAATAGAATTTAGTTCAACTTTGAGTTCTGTTATGAGTGCCGATGCTTCGGTTTCTGAACTAACTCAAGCAAGAAACTTGATGAGAGCGAACTCTAAAGTAGGTGATTTAGAAATCGAAAGATTTGCACCGATTGATTCAACTCAAGATGCATACAAAAAGAAGGGTATTTTAGTCGATGAACTTAACAAAGACCAAAAACAAAATGCCAGAACTGACGTTTCGTATTGGGAATTGATTAACGGAATTACTGACTTTGCAAGTCATAACTACGGTCACGAAGTCTCTAATCCAGATACACTTCAAAGATTCGCTGGTAAGTTATTCGTTAAGAAGCCAGACCTTTCTAACTTAGTTCTTAGTCCTTTCTAATCTAAGTAGTGTGAATATTAAGATAAGGGGATTTTCCCCTTATTTTTTCTTAAAATCAAGTCATTTTTCAATTAACTAAATTAAATAACAAAACAATTATACCCTATGGCAAATAAAAAGATTTTACACGTAGATATGGATGGCGTAGTTGCCGATTACCTAAACGCAGAATACAACAAATTATTCAAAGATTATAAAGAAGAAGGATTCTTTCGTGGATTACCAGAAATGGAAGGAATGCGAGACGCATTAACAAAGTTAGAACAAAAGTACGATATTTTTTTCTTGACAACTGCACCTTGGTCTTCTCCAAGAGCTTGGAAAGAAAAACGAGAATGGGTAGAAGATAAATTTGGAGATCAATTCAAAAAGAAAATTATAATGACGCATCGAAAAGATATGATTTATGGTGATTATTTGATTGACGATAGAACAGCAAATGGGGCTGCTCAATTCAAAGGTGAACATCTTCATTTTGGTACAAGTAAGTTTCCAGATTGGGCAAGTGTAGTAAAATATTTACTGTAAACAATTAGTTAAATATAGTACAAAAACTACCAACCTATACAGATGCAAAACTTAGAATTACTACAAAAAGAAAAAAGCAAGTTAGAAGAAGTAATTGAAATTCTAACAATAGAAAAAACTGCTAGAAAATACATTGAAAGATACGAAGAACAATTGTATAAAGTCAAAAATGCAATTCAAATTCATTCTATTGGTGAACAAGAAAAAATAAAAAAATCTTGTAGTAGAGAAAACTGTAATTGTAGGTGCAAAAAATAAACAATAAATTTTAGTTTCACTTCAACAAAAAGTAAATGACAACAACTCTTTATAAAAGAAACAAAAACAATCAGAAAATACAAGTTTGGACAATTGAAGTTAATGGTGCTGGAAAGTACAGAACCATTGAAGGATATTACGATGGTAAAATAACTACAAATGATTGGACTAATTGTAAACCTAAAAATATAGGTAAGAAAAGTGAGACCACTGCATTTGAACAAGCAATCAAAGAATCAAAAGCAAAGATTGTTAAGAAACAAGAAAATGCATATACTGAAGACATTAAAGAAATTGATAATGTTGATATGTATTTTGAACCTATGTTAGCACACAAGTTCGACAAAGGAGATGTTATCAGTGAAACTGTATTGTCGCAACCTAAGTTAGATGGCATTAGAAATATATGTAAGAAATCTGGAAACTTTACAAGGAAAGGAAAATCACAACCAGCAATTCCGCATATTTATGAATCTTTGAAATCTATCTTTGTAGAATATCCGGACTTAGTTATTGACGGTGAACTTTACAATCACGAATTAAGAGACGACTTCAATCAAATCACAAGTATAGCAAGGAAACAAAAACCTACTGCAGCCGATTTAGAAAACAGTAGAAAGAAAATTCAATTTCACGTTTATGATGTTTGTTTTGTAGATGCACCAGAAATACCTTTAGAATATAGAATATCATTTATTGAAGATGTTCTATCGGAATTTGAATACATCGAAATAGTTGATACGCAAATTGTAGAAACACAGGAACGATTGGATGAACTATATGGTGAATATATCGGTGAAGGATTCGAAGGTCAAATGATTAGAACTGTTGAATCTGTTTATGACAATAAAAGAAGNAAGTCTTTATTGAAANGAAAAACTTTCTTTGATGAAGAATTTAAAATTGTTAGATTCGAAGAGGGNAAGGGAAACTGGGCTGGAAAAGCAAAGAAAGTTTATTGTGTAAAATCTGATGGTACAGAATTCAAAGCTGGTATTAAAGGAACTATGGAATATTGCGAAAACCTATTAGAAAATCAACAAAACTATATTGGTCTTGAAGGTACAGTAAGATTTCCTGAGTACACTAAAGATGAAAACGGCAATGACAATGTGCCAAGATTCGGAGTGTTTTATGGCGTAAGAGAACAAGGAGTGTAATAAAATAATACTTAAAATTAAACCTATCTGATGAAATATTTAGATAGGTTTTTTCATTTAATAGTAAAGAGAATACTATATGAATGAATATAAATTTCCGTATGAATGGACTTTAAAAGATGCCGTTTTCACAAAAGATAAAGGAACAGTTTTTAGTTGTTTTGCTTGTGGTGGTGGTTCTACTATGGGATATAAGTTAGCAGGATTTGATGTTTTAGGATGCAATGAGATTGACCCGAAAATGATTGAAGCTTACAGAGCAAATCATAAACCTAAATATAGTTTCTTAGAACCTATTCAAGATTTTAAAAACAAAAAGGATTTACCAAAAGAACTTTTCAATTTAGATATCTTAGATGGTAGTCCACCTTGTAGTAGTTTTTCTATGGCCGGTTTAAGAGAAAAAGCGTGGGGTAAACAGAAAAAATTTAGAGAAGGACAAGCATTACAAATCCTGGATACTTTGTTTTTTGATTTTATTGACCTTGCAGAAAGATTACAACCTAAAGTAGTTATCGGAGAAAACGTAAAGGGGTTGTTATTAGGTAATGCAAAAGAATATGTAGAAAAGATTTACAAAGCATTCGACAAGGCCGGTTTTATTTGTCAACATTTTTTATTAAAGGGTTCTGATATGGGTGTACCTCAAGGAAGAGAACGAGTTTTCTTTGTGTGTCTTAGAAAAGATTTAGCAAATCAATTTATCAAAACAAATAATCTATTTGAACAAAAACCTTATCTAAATTTAGATTTCAACGAAACACCTATTCTTTCTAAAGAAGTTGTTACTAAAGGAAATCCAATAAGTAATAAAACAAGTTACCTTGAATCGAGATATGGAGATATCTTGTTTAATCCAGATAAAGTTTTCAATACGATATGTACAAGAAATAGATATTTCTATGACCTAAAACATTACGTTTCAAACGAAACATATTTGAAAGCTGGAACTTATCCTATGGATTATGATTTTGTAAAAACACAACCTTTATACTTAACAGGAATGTCTGTACCTCCTGTGATGACTGCACAAGTTGTAAGTAGAGTTTATGAACAATGGTTATCAAAAATATAATATGAAAGAACATAAATATAAATACGAATGGAATTTAAAAGATGCTGTTTTCACAAAAGATAGAGGTTCTGTATTTTCTTGTTTTGCTTGTGGTGGCGGTTCTACTATGGGNTATAAACTTTCGGGTTTCGATGTTTTAGGATGCAATGAGATTGATCCAAGAATGATTGAAGCTTACAGAACAAATCATAAACCGAAATATAGTTTCTTAGAATCAATTACAACTTTCAAAGACCGCAAAGATTTACCTGAGGACCTATACAATTTAGATATCTTGGATGGGTCACCACCTTGTTCAAGTTTTTCTATGGCAGGTCTTAGAGAAGAAGCATGGGGAAAGCAAAAGAAATTTAGAGAAGGTCAATCTTTACAAGTCTTAGATACTTTATTTTTCGATTTCATTGATTTAGCAAAAGAACTACAACCTAAAGTAGTAGTTGCCGAAAATGTCAAAGGATTATTAATGGGTAATGCAAAAGAATATGTAGAAAAGATTTACAAAGCATTTGATGAAGCCGGATATTATTGTCAACATTTTCTTTTGAATAGTTCTAAGATGTCTGTTCCACAAAGAAGAGAACGAGTTTTCTTTATATCTCTTAGAAAAGATTTATCAAAACCTTTTATGGATCAAAAAGATTTGTTCAATAAGAAACCTAAGATTAATTTAGATTTTAACGAATCGGCAATTCTCTTTGAAGAAATATATGATGGATTAGGAAAACCTATTACTGAATATAAAATGAAAGCATTTGAATGTAGGCAACCTAATGATAATGGGATTGCTGATAGTAAACGACACGCTGGAATGAAAGTTTCTGATTACAATTGTGTCTATGTTAAACACGATAAAGTAATGCCAACAATTACAGGAAAAGCTGAACACGCAATGTTGTTGTATAACGAACCTATAAAACCAAGCAATACGGAACTGAGAAAAGGTGGAACTTATCCTATGGATTATGAATTTAGTAATATTGGATATTTGATTGGAATGTCTGTACCTCCTGTTATGACAGCACAAGTTGCAGATAGAATTTACGACCAATGGTTAAACAAAATAAAATAGAATATAATTATGAATGTATTGAGTTTATTTGATGGTATGAGTTGTGGACAAATTGCCTTAAACAAATTAGGAATAGAATATGATAGATATTTTGCTTGTGAAATAGATAAGTTTGCAATGCAAGTTACACAACACAATTATCCATTGACTGAGCAATTAGGAAGTGTTACAGATTTAGATACCTCTGAATTACCTAAGATTGATTTATTGATAGGTGGAAGTCCTTGTCAAAGTTTTAGTAATTTAGGAAACGGAAAAGGATTTGATGGTAAGAGTAGTTTGTTTTGGGAATATGTTAGAATATTAAAAGAAACTAAACCAAAATATTTTCTTCTTGAAAACGTTGTAATGAAGAAGGAATGGCAAGCAATCATTACCGAAGCCATGGGAGTTGAACCAATCAAAATGAATAGTAGAAATGTTTCAGCACAAAATAGACCACGTTTATTTTGGACTAACATTCCTATTACGCAACCAGAAGATTTAAAAATATTCGTAAAAGATATTGTAGATACTGAAGTTGAAGATAAATATTACTTATCAGATTTAGCAATTGCAAAAGTTCAAAGAAGTAAATTCGGTAGAGAATACGCAACATTAGATACTGAAAAGGTAAGAACATTAACAGCCGGATATTATAAGATTCCTGGTGATGGTGTTTATTTTCAAGACCATAAAGGTAAACGAAGATACACACCAACAGAATGTGAAAGACTGCAAACTGTTCCAGAAGGATACACAGAAATTTGTAGTAATTCTCAAAGGTGGAAAATGTTAGGTAATGGTTGGACTGTCGATTTGATTGCTCACATATTTAAAAATATAAAGTAGAATGCATAGATATAATTACGATTGGAATTTAGAAAATATAAACTTTACAAAAGACCAAGGCAATGTTTTCAGTTGCTTTGCTTGTGGGGGTGGATCGACTATGGGATACAAGTTAGCAGGATTTAATGTTTTAGGATGCAATGAGATTGATCCAAAAATGATTAGTGCATATCGTAAGAATCATAAACCTAAATATAGTTTTTTAGAACCTATCCAGGATTTTAAACTAAGAAAAGATTTGCCCGAAGAATTATACAACCTTGATATTTTAGATGGTTCACCACCTTGTAGTAGTTTTAGTATTTCTGGCAACAGGGGGAAAGATTGGGGTAAACAGAAAAAATTTAGAGAAGGACAAGCTCTACAAGTTCTTGATACCTTGTTTTTCGATTTCATTGACCTTGCTGAAGAGTTACAACCTAAAGTAGTAGTATCTGAAAATGTCAAAGGATTGTTACTAGGAGAGGCAAAAGATTATGTTGAAAAGATTTACAAGGCATTTGATAAGGCCGGTTACTATTGTCAACATAAATTATTAAATGCAAAAACAATGGGGGTTCCTCAGAATAGAGAACGAGTATTTTTTGTATGTCTTAGAAAAGACCTTGCCAATAAATTGCTAAATCAAAAAGATTTGTTCAATGTTAAACCAGATATCAATTTAGATTTTAACGAAACAAATATTCTTTGGCAAGATATAATTGATGAAGACGATAACAATATGGATTTATCACCATTAGATGCTGACCTTTGGGACAAAAAAAGACCTGGAGATACAGACCTATCTGATATAAGTATAAGAGAAAGAAATATCCTATCAAGATTCAATGCAAAGTTTTTATACAAACATAAATGTGCGAACACTATTACTGGTGGAGAGCAATGCGTTCTGTATGACAAAAAAAGAAAACGAAATCACAAAGAACTTATTCAATGTTCAAGTTTTCCAAGTGATTATGACTTTGAAAAAAACAAACCAAGTTATATGATGGGAATGTCTGTACCTCCGGTAATGATTGCACAAATAGTTGATAGAATTAATAAATTTTGGTTAAGAAAGTTGCTCTAAAAGTTGCAATTGTCAATCCTTTTTCGTATATTAGTAGGGTCGGTGAGGGTGTTATCGAGATTGACACTAAAAATAATTATTGACTTTTAAAAACTAAAAACGATGAAAGATTTAAAACTTGAAAGGTATTTGCGAGAATACGGTGACCCTGATGTGGTCGCAACACTTGAAATTGAACTTTATGTTAGTAAATGGGTTGGTAAAAACAGGGTGATTGAATTACCTTTGGGACCAGAAAGTTCTGATATTACATTCGATAAATTAAAAGATAGTGTAACAGAATACTACAAAGAAAAATACGATACTGATGAAGTATATGGATTTTCTTACAAAATTATAGAAAAATAAACAAAAACAAAAGTTATGGAAAGTGATAATCAAATTACACCAGAAGACCCGAAAGAAATGATAGGGGCAGCTAGAACCTTTTTAGTAGAAACTGAAGATATGTGTGTTCATATCATAAAAACGGGGTTCAGTCAAAGAAAAAATTATCTAGTTGTTTATGAAGATGCATATCAACAAAGATTAGGAGAAACTGAAATGTTATCAGAATTAGATATCAAAAAACAATTCGGAATAATACTGTAAACTTTATAGAATACTGAATAATATGGCAATTCTGTGGCAAAACTATTAAACTAATTGCTTATATTGTAATAGATGGTGAGGGTAGTACCTTTATCACGTTTAACTAAAAACTTTTAAAATGAGAAAGATTACACAAGAATCAATTGCAGCGTTTAATTCAAACGAAACATTTTCAAAATCAAACACAGCAGTTTCAGTTACCGATACTACAACGGTTTTGTTACTACACGGAAACTCTATTGCATTTAAAGATAGAACAACAGGAAAGGTAAAAATCACACATTGTGGTTGGGACACACCTACAACAAAAGAAAGACTAAATGCGATTGATGGGGTGTCTATACAACAAAGACAATTTCAATGGTATCTTAATGATGAACTTTGGCATGGAGAATTAATTCAAATCTAAAAGTTCTATAAAAATTAAAATTTAAAGGCAATCGTTTGGTTGCCTTTTTTGATTAAATACTAAAAGAAAAGAAATCACTATGAAAGGATTAAATGAATTTTTAAATGAATCTGAATTATCGGAATCTAAAAGAGAAATAGGAAAATACTATAATGCCGCCAGAAAAGCAAGAGCTACTGATTTAACACAAGTGGATTCCGACTATCATAACTTAGTAAAATTAAGTGGCACTAAACAAAACGTCACAAGAAACAATGTTGGTGCATCATTTAACTTTGTAGGTGCAGACGGAGACTGGGTAGAAATATACTATGACGAAAAACAAGAAAAGGTTTTGATGGCAAAAAATGATGGTATAGTTAATACAAACTTTCATACTAAAGGTAGCATTTCTATTGAAGATATGTTAAAGTTAATATAATCATTTCACATAAAATATATTCTGTTTTTTGAGTATTAAATAAGAGAAACACCCATATAATGATAGATTATGCACACTATGATGAATTTTTAGAATCTGTATTAGAGATTGCAAAAATAGAGTACGAAATTTCAAAAGAAGAAATAGATTACAACGAAGAACACTTTTTACAATGCTATCAAGAAGGAACCAGTGCAGGACATGCCGTTTTTCTTTTGTCAAGTACTTGTTTATAAAATATAAATTAAACTACTATGAATCATTGGACCGCACAATATTTGATAGACGAAAAAATGTTCTACTTGGTTGAACATGGAATAGATGGAGTAGAAGGAGAACATTTTTTTGAACATTATGATGATTACAAAGAAGGTGTTATTGCAATGGCATTACTTAGTAAAGAAAAAAAATTACCTTTTGATATTTCATTTAGAGATACTTTTTGTTTAGTATCCGATATTAATATAAATGCCTTATAAAAAATAGATTATGAAAAATGCAAGTATTACCATATTCAAGGATGGTGAAAATATTTTTAATTACGTTTCTGACATAATTCCTAATGTGGGTGATTTCATAGAAATTCCTATCACTTATGATGTTGTTTTAGGACAAGACAGATTCGAAAGTAAAAAATCTAAATTGCCTGGAAAGTTTTGTGTTGTTGAAAGAACATTTATTTGTGATAAAAATAGAGTTGCTCTAACTGTGGTCTCTGACGAAACAAAAGAATTTTTACTTTAGTTATGAAACAGATTACGTTTGAAAAAGATTCAAATTTTAGATGGTATGTAGTTTTACCTACTTGGCCTTTTGATAAAGATAAACTAAAAGTGGATGATGCTGCAAGTGTTTTTTGTGATATTCTGGCAAATGACAAAAACAAAGTAACTGTAAACATTGATGAAGAACCATTTGAAGGATACAATTATAATTTAACTTTTGTGCATCACGATGGTGGAGGTGGAGATTATCATTTCAATTGTGGCTGTTACGATTATCCGGTTTGGTTAGGAAACAAATTCGAATTTATTTTTGGTCATTTACCTGACAATGTTTATTTATAAAAAGTACAAAATAATTTAAAAATAGTTGATCCAAAAGTTGCAATTGTCGCTGGGATTGCGTATCTTGTCTTTGTTGGTGGGGGTAGTACCTTTATCACGTTTAACTTAAAAACTACGAAAATGGATTACAAAGAAGAAAAACAAATTACTGAAGAATACAAAGAGTTGTATTCTGAACCACTACAAAAATTAAAAGATAGTGTAGAACAAATTTTTCCAAATGCAAAGTTTTCTGCCGAAGTCTATCAAGGTTTCGGAAGTCCTACTTTATCAACAAGTTTTTATCTGATTTCAGAAAGAGAAGATCAATCTCATAACATTGTAGATAACGACCCAGTTGTTACAAAGTTCATTGCACATTTACCGAAAGTTCATCCTACTAAAGATATCAAGTTCAAATTAGAACTACTACGAGGTGGATTATACTTAGAACCATCAGAGGGTTCTTACCTTGCAATGGAAAGATTGAAAATACCTTTCAGAAAAAGTACCGGAACTATTGACAAACAAATTGATAAGTTAGTTAAGTACTTCAAAGTTGTAGGGAAAACTATTCTTGAAAACAAGGATAGTATTTACAAAAAAGACATCAAAGATAAGTATTTAGAAATTTCAATTTAATTTTAAAAAAAATTCACTTTAATAAAATATTTTAGTGAATTTTTGTATTACATATATAAGAAAAAGAAAAAGACGTTCTTAGAAATATTGAAAAAATAAGAACCCAAGTTGCCGGGTTCTTTCTAAAAAGTATAGTTTTTTAAACGAGTTGAACTATGCATCTCTAAAAGAGATATAGGCAAAACATTGGTAATTCAGTACCCTATGTAGTTAGGGGAGCAGGTTACACTATAATGGATAGGACATTGCTTCGACAGAAGTTTAAAACTATCAGTGTTGAAAACAAAGAGGTATTGCTGTTCGGAATATCGTGGTTGTTTTTAAAGTTAGGGATTTGAGTGATTATCCTAGTAAAACGAAAATGTTACAAACCTCTAAAAAGGTTCTGGACAAACAGTTAATTAAATTTAATTGTAAACACTTATGGTATGCATTGAAGTGCCTAATCATTTGTTAGAAATATCAAGTGGTCCCGAAAGGGGTAGATGAATGACAATTCCAGTTGTTTGAAGTTTACACTTAAAGATTTAGTACAGGCATGTACGTAAATCCGATAGTAGAAAATGTATATCTTATTCTGTTACGGTACAGTCCAAAACCGTAGGGCAAATTGATTGAAGGTTCTTAACAGACCGTGTGCTAACTATTCTAAAAAAACGAATAGGTCAATCAAATTTTATAACCGAGTAGTGCTAGGTTTTATTTTTAAATTTCTTAATACAAATTTCACATAGATGAATATTACACAAGAAGCTGCAGAACAATCTTCAAAATCTGTAAAATTAAAATACATTCCAACTTTTCAACTTCCAAAAGTAGTCGGTTCTTATGACTTAGGTGGTGCTAGGTTTGGTCTTACAAAAAAACCTAATAAGTTTAATAGATTGATGGTAAAAATATTTTTAGGTTGGACATGGAAAGATTAAATATCAAAACAAATAACTAACAATGAAATACCTAAACGAATTTTTAAACGAAGGTCTTAAAGATAAATTTTTAAATCTTTTCAAGAAAAAAGATAAAGATGAGAAAGTAAAGAATACATCTGTATCTGGTACTTATGAAGTAACTAAATCATTTCATGATGGATTTAAAAATTACTTTGATGTTGGAGATAAAATTTCTATTGATTATGAAATTGCATATCCAAATAGAAAAGATAAAAAATATGAACACTATTCTGTTTATTGGATGCCAATAAAGGGAGAGAACTTTTATACGGAAATTTTCAATGCAAATAACCAAGAAAACTACGACAGCGTATTATCAAATCTAAAAAAGATTTCAGATAAATCAGACGATTTCAGATAAATCAGACACATAATACAAATTATAATACGGGAATACTTGCAAAAGTATTCCTTTTTTCGTATATTAGTAATCTAATCTAAAAGAGATAATATGAATTTAGGATATGCGTGTATAAATCAAACCCTTTCAAAAGATAAGATTACATCTAACAGAGGTATGATTAAAAGAACCTTTGTTGCAAAAGGAATGCCTTATTGTTCTGAGCTTGCTTTGCAAAATGTCAGAGACCTTTTCAAAATAGTTCAATGGAATACAAGAAACAAAATCAAAGTTTTCAGAATGTCTTCGAATATATTTCCGTGGATGAGCGAATACGAATTGACTGATTTACAAGATTGGCCAAAGATTGAAAACATTCTAAAAGCAATAGGTAAACACACAAACGAAAATGATGTTCGTTTGTCGTTCCATCCAGGACCGTTCAATATTCTTTGTTCACCAAAAAAAGAAGTTGTTGAAAAGACTATCAAAGAACTTGACCAACATTGTTTCATTCTCGATACTATGGGATTAGAAGTTTCAAGAAAGCACAAAGTCAATATCCATATCGGAGGCGCATATGGCGACAAAGATTCTGCAATGGATAGATGGATTGACAATTTCAAAAGACTATCTGACAGTACTAAAAAAAGATTGACTATTGAAAATGATGATAAAGTTTCAATGTATGCAGTAGAAGATTTGCTTTATGTTTCTAAAAAAACAAATGTTCCTATTGTATTTGATTTTCACCATTACGATTGTCATCCTGGAATATTGACAAAAGAACAAGCATTGAAAAGTGCATTAGAAACTTGGCCAAAAGATATTATTCCAATGACACATTACAGTTCATCAAGAAAGATATACGAAGATTCTACTGTAAAGAATGTTGCACATGCAGATTACTTGTATGAGCCAATTCCTTTCACAGACAAATATGTTTTTGATGTAGTCTTAGAAACTAAAGCAAAGGAATTGGCATTACAAAGGTATATATTAGAATATAGTACATCGTTAGTATGATTAAATATAATAAATATAAAAAAGATAAGATAATATGAAATCACTTAATGAATTTTTAAACGAGGATAAAACAAATGAAGTTGCCGAAGCAATATTTAGTTACAATTCTAAAAAGAATAAAATAAAAACTTATTTTGGTAATTTTACACTAAAAGGTTTGGAAAATATGATTTCTAATGACAACTACACAATAGAAGAAATTGCAACTGCTATATTTGAACCAAATAACAAGAACGGAAAAATAGAAACGGGATATGGTGATAAAACCATAGATGGTTTAATCGAAATGATAAAAACTCAAAGATAATATGAAAAACTTAAACGAATTTTTAAACGAAGGACAACTAACAGTTGTTGATGAAAGAACATATGGCAAAAAAGGAATTATTATAATGATTGATGATGGAACTAGTAAAGTTTCTGCAATCTTCAAAGACAAAAAAAATGCAGAAAAATATAATAGAAACAAATCAGAAGATATTGATACATTATATAAACTTGCAAAAGAAACAAAATTTCCAAATACAATAGATTAATTATGAAAAACTTAAACGAATTTTTAAACGAAGCAAAACAATCTATTCCAGATTTCAAAATGGGTGTAGAAATTATAGATTTTCTTGATGAAATACCAGCATTAAAGAAATTTAGAAACGATGTTGCACAATACGATGATACCTATTTTACTATTCCAATAAAAGATTGGAATAAAAACGTAGGTTGGAGTGTAAAAGAAGTAGATGCAATCAATGACAAATTAGACAACTACGAAGGTAGTATTAGTCACGATGGCAAATTTTTTTACGTACAAGGTGCAGCATAAAAACTAAAATAAAAATGATATGAAAAATTTAAACGAATTTGAAGAAGTAAACGAAGCAAAAAAGACTATGGTTTATATAGTTGTTGAAGATGGGGATTCAGTTATGAGTACCTCTCAATATGTATTAGATGATATGAAAGTATTTTTCAACAAGAAAGATGCTGATGCATATGCTGATAGTTTCAAGTATGGTGGAATGATGGTATTTCAAGAAGAAGTAAACTAAAATAAAAATGATATGAAACCATTATCAACATTTAAAATGTCGCAAGAACTTGAATATCATTTGAATAATGGTATTGGAATTTCTGAATGTGTATTTATGTATGGGTCTGAAAAGTTTTGTGATTTGATTATTGAAGTCAGAGAACTTTACAATGGTGGTAAACTACTTTTAGAAGGTAGAGATAAAGCAATTGCATCTTTGAAAACCGGAGAGAAAGCAATCTACGATGGCAAAGAAGTTAAACTACATTTACCTGACTACGACAAAACGGCTGGAAAGAAACTTAGAGTATATTTAGATTCCGGAAAGAAAGATGAAAAGACCGGATTACCGAAAGCAAACATTGTTAGATTCGGAGACCCGAATTTATCAATAAAGAATTACGACAAGAAAGCTGCAGACAGTTTTCAAGCAAGAATGAATTGTGATGCTAAATCCGATATAAAGGCATCAGGATTTTGGAGTTGTAATGTTCACTTGTTTGCAAAACACTTAGGATTGAAATCGGATTATCCCTGGTGATTAAATATTAAAATAGACTATAATAATATGAAAACTATAAAAGAAATAAACGAAGCTAAAAAAGTAGATGCAAAGGATTTACCAAGAGGGTGGAATGATAAACTAGAGGCAATCTATAAAGACCAAATGGATGACTACTTAAGCACTCGTACAAACTATTACCCAACAAGAGAAGCGGTATTAAAGAATGCAAAAGAAGAATTTAATAAATTAAAGGATTTACTAAAATAGACTATAATAATATGAAAGACTTAAACCACTTTATAAACGAAAACCAGGAATCCTTAAACGAAGGAGAACTATTAGATTTCATTAAACACTTACTGAAAATACCTTTAGATGTAATCATAAAACATTATATTATAGGTTCGGATAAACCGGCAATTGCCGTTCTTAAAAAGATTAGAGAAAATCCAGAAGCAATGGCAGCCCTTTCGAAGACAAGAAGTCTTAGAAAAACTATCAAGAAATTTATATCAGAAAAAGAATATGAAATCATTTTTGATGTCAATTGGAAAAATATAGAAACTGGGGTGTTAAGTAAAAAACAAGTTGGTGATAGAAACTATTTAGGTAGACACAAAAAATTATAATACGAAACATTTAAAACAAACTTTAAAGAAGGACTTAAAATATTTTAAGTCTTTTTTTGTTTTAATATGTAAGAAATAAATAAAACATTTAAGTTGAAATTACCATACAAACAATTAAAAATAGGAAATACAATTTTTAGACTTTTCTATAAGAAAGAAGATAGAAATTTATATTACAAATGGCATACAGATGAAAGTTCTAGACACGTTTGGTTCTTACCTTTCGGTAAATGGCAAATTCAATTTGACGATGAATTGCCAGAAAAAATAAATCCTAAAGGAATTTATTGGATACCTAAAGGTCTGTATCATAGACTAATTAGAAAATCTGGAATGTTGTTATGTATCATTAACGAAATGGATTAAACTACATATATTATGATAAGAATACTCTTAACAATATTAGTACTTGCAACTTCTATAATTAAAGGACAAACAACGAACATCACCAGTAATACTACTTGGGGAACATATGTTAATGCTAGTGGTGCAACAATTAATATAGACGATGGTGTTGAATTGACTTTGACAGGTAACTTAACGAACTCAGGAACCATTAATCTTTTTGGATGCAATGCAAAACTAACTATTGCCGGAGCGTTAATGGGCAATTATAATTCTATTGACATAAATAGGTATTGTGATGTTTGTAGCGATATCAATAATTTATCTCAAGGATATACTTATAGTAATGGCTATTTAAGTGTAGGTAATTTATCCTATGTCGATGTCGAATGTCAAGTACCTTTACCAGTCGAATTGATTTCATATACTTGTAACAAGAAAGAAATACGTTGGTCAACCGGGGCAGAAATTAATAGCGATTATTTTACTATACTTTATTCAGAAAATGGTATAGACTTTGTACCAATAAATAATATTACTGCACAAGGTAACAGCTTTGAAGTTGTCAAATATTCGCATCCTATTACAAAGAAAGGATATTATAAATTAACACAAACAGATTACGATGGAACCACTGAAGAATTTGATATTAAGTTTTGTGGTCCTGATAATGACAAGGTAAAGTTAGTAGCTCGATATGATCTTCTTGGTCAAATCGTACAAGATTCATACAGAGGAATAGTAATCGAGGTATATTCGGATAGTAGCACTAAAAGAATATATAAAAGTAATTAATGTAAATAAACCCTATTAGAAACTTGCACAGATCAATTAATTATTGTATATTGTATTCATTAGCGGGATATTTATTTTATCTCTATTATTAATATTAAAATTGTTAACTATGAAAAAAGATTATTTACTAAATGTGTCTGCAACTAAATTAGAAAAACATTTAGATTCTAAATTAACGGTAGAAGAATTGATGTCTAAAGTTTCAAAGCACCTAGACGAAATAGAAACTATCCTGGATAAGATAGAAAATTGTGTTGAAAAACAAAGATTCCTAACATTAGATGTTTTAGTAGAACTTATGGCAAAAAACGATTTGTCTGTAGAAAGATACTCTAATGAATTAGCTAGGAGAGGATATGAATTAGGAACTAATTTTTTAGATACTTTATAATATGATAGACTTTTTTAAGAACACGATTTGGAAAGTAGTAACATTTACTTTACTTTTTATAATGTACATTATTGATTTTTTCACTGAACAAAAACAGCCATGAGTAGATATATAAAAAAGATAGGAAAAGAAAAAGACGTAGTTTATGGATTCGATAAGGCCGAAGGATATTTCTTTCAGCTATTTACAGGAATAGATGAAAACGAAAGAATACCAATTGATGAATCATCTCTATTTACTAAAATGTCCAATGCAAAAATGATGGAACTTATGCAAGAATATGGAGTTTCAGAAACTCACATTTCTTCAGTTGCATTAGATTTACCATTTTAAATAAATACTTTATGAAAAGAAAATTAACCTTTTTAGATTTCACATCAATAATGGCATTTGGATTTGCACTATTAGATGTTGTAATGTTTTCACTATATGACTATTCACCACCATTTGCATTGAAATATTCTATTTCATTCTTATGTCTTAACTTAATGATAAATCAATTAAAATCTTAATACTAAAAACTATGAGCAAAAAACCAATACGTACCTACTTTCAAGCAAAGGATGGCATTACTTTAGACAAGCCACAAAATTCCTTTCACGAATTTATTGACAAAAAAGAAATTGACATCAATAACTTAGAGTTAGATTTGCGAGTTGCAAAATACCCAGATGCAAAATTGCATCAAATAGTAAGTTTCATAAAATCTGGAATACGAATAGTAGGGTACGCATTTATACCTTTCAACTTAACAGTTGCATGCGTCATTCTTGTAGGTAGTGAACTTATAGGAATATACGAAGAATTAGTTTAACATTTTAACTTATGAATGAATATAAATTTCCATATCTGTGGAATTTAAAAGATGCAACCTTTACAAAAGACAAAGGAAATGTTTTCAGTTGTTTTGCTTGTGGAGGTGGTTCTACTATGGGATATAAACTTGCGGGTTTCAATGTTTTAGGATGCAACGAAATTGATCCAAAAATGATAGAAGCTTACAGGGCAAACCATAAACCTAAATACAGTTTCTTAGAACCTATCCAGGATTTTAAGCAACGAAAGGATTTACCAGAAGATTTATACAACTTAGATATACTTGATGGTAGTCCACCTTGTAGTAGTTTTTCTATGGCCGGTTTAAGAGAAAAAGCGTGGGGTAAACAAAAGAAATTTAGAGAAGGACAATCTCTTCAAGTTCTTGATACCTTGTTTTTTGATTTTATTGACCTTGCAAAAGAATTGAAACCTAAAGTTGTAGTTGCTGAAAATGTCAAAGGATTGCTTTTAGGTAATGCAAAGAACTATGTTGAAAATATTTATAAGGCATTTGATGAAGCGGGATATTATTGTAATCACTTTTTGTTAAATTCTTCGAATATGGGAGTTCCTCAAAGAAGAGAAAGAGTTTTCTTTATTTGCCTTAGGAAAGATTTGGCAAAAGATTTATTAGAACAAAAAAATATGTTTAAGGTTTTGCCTAAGATAGATTTAAAGTTCAATGAACGAGAAATACCTTTCAAAGAAATTGAAGATCAATCAGATACTACACTAAAAGACAATACGAAAATTTCTACGTTTTGGGATTTAGTCGATTTCGGACAACCGTTTTCAAAGGCGCATCCAAAAGGTAGTTTCTTTAATGATAATAAGAGCCACCCAGATAGGGCTTTACCTACGATAACCGCAGATACTGGGCATGGTAGTTGGCATTACAATATAAAAAGAAGACTTAATGATTTAGAAGTAAAGAAAGCCGGAAGTTATCCGTTGGATTATAATTTTTGTAGAAACAAACCTAAATATTTAGTGGGTATGAGTGTTCCGCCAGTAATGGTAGCACAAATTGCAACAGAAATTTATGCACAATGGTTATCAAAAATACAATGTTCATAAGTATAAAATATTTTTTTAATTATTTTACTGTAATATGTGTGAGGATTATTTATTAAATATATGTAATGTAGATATCGCATTAACGATTTACACAGAAAGAAATAATTATTAATTATGAGCATAGTAGTATTGAAAACACACGGAAAAGGAAATGGAAGGGCAAGTTTTGTATCAGTAAAACTTTTTGATACCGAAGAAAAAGCAAACGAATGGTGCAAAAATAATACGAGTTTAGAAGATACAGGACCAAATGAAAATTGGACATTTGCTGAAATAGTAGAACCCGAAGTTACATACGAACCTTGGTATTCTGAAAACATTCAATTAAACAAACCACAAAAAACCGAATAGACTTTGAATTTTAAAAACATAAAAATGCTTATGTGCATATTGATACTAACCTTAGTTAGTTGTGTATCAAATAAAAAAAATTGCAAAACGCCTTTGTGGAAATCGAAATCAAATTCGTTCTATAAAAAAGAACAGAAACATGCAAGTATAAAATATCAGTTGCATAGAAAAGTTGAAAAGAAAAAACATAAATGTAGAAAATAGTTGATCCAAAAGTTGCAATTGTCGCTGGGATTGCGTATCTTGTCTTTGTTGGTGAGGTCATCAACATTGTTTAACTCTTAAAATTACTACTATGAAAAAAGAAAAAGGATTGTCAGTTTCGATTTATAAATTTCCATTAGGAGAATGTACAAATAGCGGATTGAGTTCCAAATTTGATTCACTACTTTTAGTAGGTGATGGAATAGAAAACGGGCCATTTGAAACTTCGGATGCAAAGGATTACTTGGTTTGTGAATACAGAGAACGTTCAGATGACTTTATTGCAACCCCTAAATCCATAAAGGATTCTGGAAAATGGGCAATGTTCGGAGGAAACTTTGCATACACAAGCGATTCAAGATTTCCAACTAGTTCTCCTATTAAAATATTTGATAGAATAGAAGGGTAGTTAAAATAACAAAGTCGCATTGGGGTTAGAACCACAGTAAAAACATCTATAAGGCAGAGAGGAACTGCCATAAGTTTAACTATGCATTTAAAACCTACCGTTTTCGGTAGGTTTTTTGTTTTACCTACGATTAAATAATATAAAGAAATTGTTTGATATGGGTAAAATAAAACTACTTAAAGGAAATAATTCTATATCAATAGATAGAATTACTATAAACGAAAATTTTGAACATCTACATACAGATGTTGATACTATACAAAGTACAATTACAAATAAGAATATAGAAACTGTTTCGAATAAAGTAACAAATCAATCTACTGTTCTAGGAACTACGGTAACTGATGCATTAGAAAGTTTAAAAAATACGGTATTGATTCCTGGAGCAACTGGAGCACAAGGTGCAACTGGTGCAGATTCAACGGTTCAAGGACCGGCTGGAGCAACTGGTGCCGCTGGAGCAACTGGTTCTGTCGGAGCAACTGGAACTAGTAGTGCTAGCACAATCTATACGGCTGATGGTACATTAACGGGGAATAGAACGGTTGATTTAAACGGGAAAAATTTAACTTTTCAAAAATTATCAACAACAACAGAATATACTAAAATTTATAGAAATGGTGGCTTAGAAATTAGAGGTAGTGGATTTGATACGGGCAACGATGTTTTTAAGGTCAAGTATAGAGCAAGTGGAAACGATTTATTAGCTGTTGGTCAAAACGGTGGGGTTACTATTGATTCATCTATTTCTATGGGGCAGTTCAATTCAACTTGGAATTATGGACAGCAATTTAGTGATGGTTATATAAAATTTTATCACGGTGCTACTTGGAACGACAATGAAGCTATTCGATTTGATTTAAGGAATAACACAAATGCAACTTTAACTTTTAACAGAAACGGTCAAGGTACTTCAGGAAATAGATTTATAGTTAGAAGTAGTGTACTTGCAGAAAGTAATCACGGTACTTCAAAAGAGCAGATTTCCTTACAAGGTAATACGCTAATAAAAGGAGATACGGGGACAGAAAGAACACCTTATAACTTTAAGGTTACGGATTCTAACGGTTTGTCAACTTTTGAGGTTTTAGAAAACCGTACAACAGTAATCAGAGGTTCAGGAACGTCAACGAGTAGCGCATTATCTATTTACGACAATGACACAACACCCGTAAAACTTTGGGGTTTCTTAGATAATGGGAATGTTTCAGTTAC
>JGI26273J51734_10000270_pt1 | contig 27180 bp, 26 predicted proteins | sample SaaInlV_125m_DNA_FD_51734 | JGI IMG/M metagenome (IMG submission 51734) | reverse complement strand
TTGTTATGCCAGTAGGAATAATTCCAGACATCAGCGAACAAATGTGTATCGGATGCGCACTATGTGTAGAAATCTGTACAACACTTGGACCAGATGTCCTAAGAGTAAAACCTGTTGAAGGCTGGAAAAGAGGAAAAGCATTCGTTTTCTACCCAGAGAGATGTATTTCTGATGGTGCATGCATAGGTGTATGCCCAACAAAAGCAATCTTTTGGATGAGACCAATGGACTTTACAGTTGGACAACCAGTCCCACTCTACAAAAACTCAGTCTTCGTAAAAGGTTGGACTGAATTAATCGATTAGATTAATTCACACAATTTTTAATTTCTTTTTCTTATTTTATTTTTCTAAGTTCATACANAATTAATCAAAATAAGGAAAAATTAACTATTTTTAGAAAATCTAAATTTTGATGACCAATTACTTTTTTGTTTNGTTTCTTGTTTTTTTGAAAGATTATCTAACATATCATATGTAATTGTAAATCCATTACCGACCAAAGTGGCATCCTTGTCATAATTTTCTTTATGAGAAATAAGTTCATCAGATAAATCTTTGATTTTTTTAGTTTTNAGATCAAATAATCTGATCTTTTTACCATTTTCTAATTCAATTATCGCATCACCACTTAATCCTTGTATTGAAAACTTTTCAAAGAATCTAATTGTACCATTTTTTCTTAATTTAATTACAGAATCAAAAGTTAATTTTTCTCCATAAAATAAAATTTCACGTGCAAGTAATACNGAGTCTTGCTCTACATTAAGAACAATGATAGTATCAGCGTCAAGTGACACAGTGTTTGAAATATCTTCAGCAATAATTTTTCCATTTAGAGCTGAAATACTTGTTCTATGCTCTTGAATTTGAAAAACTCCAACTCTACCGTCTTTATCCTCAACTCTATATTTTCTACCATAAATATTGCCTACAACAACATTCCCATTATCTACAATAATTCTTGCACCATTTTCAATTTTATACTTATTTTCTAATGGATTAATGAATTTGAAATCACCTTTTGTAAGATGAATATTAGTTTTAAATTCCTGTGTCCAAGAAGGACTGGTAATACTTCCTTGCATGATTATTGGACCATCATAAGTCAAACTTCCAGCCATAAAATTACCCTTAATAGATAAAGTACCAGTTGCTTTTCTTTCTAACTCAATTTCACCAAGAGTTTTTGAACCAAATAATCTAGTAGCTGTAGAATTTGATTGATTTAATGTAGTTGCCCATTCTTCAGCACTTTTCATTTCTTTAGATAATTCCTGGCCTAAAATCTGATTTTTTCTTCTAACATCTTCTTCACTTTCATCAGAATAAACTCTAGAATTTTTTATTTTTTCAATATCNGTATCAGGATATTTTTTACCAATTTTTAGATCATCATATGCTTGTTTAATTTTAATAAATTGATCATTCTCTCCACCACGATCAGAGTGGAATTGTAAGGCTAATCTTCTAAATGCATCTCTAATGTCTCTTTCTGTTGTTCCTTCAACGATTCCTAAAATATCATAATTAGATTCTACCATTTTTTATCAACCTAGTTAGGATCAGTACTCATTTTCCTATACTTGTAGTTTATCACATTACAACATATCAATGATTTGGAAAATTCTATCAAAATTAGTTATAAAATTAATTTTTCCTTGTTTTTATCAAAGCGATTATAGCTATGATAACAGCAATTATTCCAATTGCTGTTCCCAAAATATCATTCACGTCTATTTCATTTTGCATTTGATTGCCAGAATTTTCAAGATTTTGAATACTGTTTTCTAGAGAAGTAATTCGTTCAACAAGTTTTGCATTATCAGTAATGACTTCAGTTAAAGCAAAATCAGATGATTCAGGGAATTCAATATAAGATCTTTCTGCAATTGGAGGTGGATGCATAGATAAATTGACAGGTGTCTCTAAAATTTTTCCAACAAGATTTGCTTGGAAATACCCAGACACTGTAGGAGTAATGAAAGCATAATATTTTCCTGGAATATTATGATCAACTACCAAAGGTAAAGTAATTGTTTGTGTTTTATCATATACAAATTGAATTTTTAATAATTTTCTCAATCCTTCAATACCATTTTGAAATTTTTGAGAATTTGCACATTCCAAAGGTATTGAAATATCAGGACAATCTACTAGTGGACTAACATACAATTCAAGTCCATTTGTATCACCAGATACAACGGGCTCATTCATCCAACCAATTTCTATACGATATTCTCCAACTGCATCAACTGTATGTGCATATACAATTCCACTAAAACTAGGAATAAGTAACAATGATAGTATCAAGAAAATATATTTCATAATTTTAAAAAATAAATCTAATTTTAAAAATGTTATTTTTGATAATTGTACCAGTTATGCATCTGCATACATTGAAACTTCCCAAGCAGTTGGGGTTTGTGCAAATGCAGTGTATTCTTTATATTTTAATTCAGAATATGCCTCAAGAAAATCAGATGAGAAAACTTCTTCTAAAAATTTAGAATCACTACCAAGAGAATCAAGTGATCCCTTTAATGAAACAGGTAGAGAGCCAATATTGTATTCTCTTTTCTTTTCTGCAGAAAGTTTGTAAACATTTTCTTTAATAGGATCACCAGGATCAAGTTTATTTTTAATTCCATCTAATCCTGCTAACAATAATGCAGATTCTAAAAGATAGATATTTGCAGTAGGATCAGGCACGCGATATTCCATTCTTTTACTTTTTTCTTGATTTCTATTGTACATTGGAATTCTAACTGCAGTGGAACGATTTGCCAGTCCCCAGCAAACATTGACTGGTGCTTCAAATCCTGGAACAAGACGTTTGTAAGAATTAGTGGTAGGATTTGAAATTGCACATAATGCTGAGGCATGGTTTAGAATTCCTCCAACATAATATCTACCAATTTGACTCAACTGTGCAACTTCATCATCTGCATCATACATTACATTAGAATTTCCATTCCATAAACTCTGATGTGTGTGCATAGCTGATGCATTATCACCAAAAATTGGTTTTGGCATAAAAGTTGCTACTTTATTTTTTCTTTTAGCTTTAACTTTAACTAAATTTTTAACTGCAATGACATTATCTGCCATAGCAATCATCTCATCATAGACTAGATTAATTTCACATTGACCAGAAGTTGCTACTTCATGATGTTCAGCTTCAATTTTTATTCCAAAATAATTATACAAATCTTCACATACATCTTTTCTAAATCCTGCAAGTGTGTCTTTTGGTTGTGATGGGTAGTATCCCTCTTTGAAATTTATTGCTGTACTAACATTTCCTTTAGACCATGGTGATTCTTTAGAGTCAATTGAATAGCCAGAACCTCCACCAGAATGAGTTGCAGCATAAGGGGATGGATAAACATTGATTGAATCAAAGACAAAAAATTCTATTTCAGGTCCCCAATTAGTATGAGTAAATCCAAATTCAGCAAGTTTTTCAGCTGCTTTGTGTGCAATTCCTCTAGAATCTCTACTATAGCGTGATTCCTTTCTTGTACTACCATCATATAGATCACAAAAGATACGTGCATTTTTTCTATGTCCTGGATCATAATCATTAGGTAAAATTTTGAATGAATTTGGATCAGGCATTAAAATCATATCAGAATTGTTTACAGATTTGAATCCAGTGATTGAACTTGCATCTAATTTTTCAAGACCATTTACAAAACTATTTTCATCAATGGCGTAACTTGGCATTCCAACATTATGAAGTTCGCCAAAAATATCTACAAACCAAAAATCAATGAAAGAGATACTTTCATCGTTAATAGTTTGTAAAACTTGTTTATAATCCAATTACTAGTCATATGAAATGACTTTACTAATTTCGTTTAGTGAGATAGAATTGTCTATAAAGTCAGGTAAAGCTTATGATTTAGAATTATCTTAAACCGGATTAATTTGTGCAATGGCTTCCATTTCATCTTGAAAGAAAAATTTGTCAGCAAATGCCGGTTTCAAGTCATCCAACCAAATTGCATTTTCATCATATTTTGCAAAAAATGGAACATCTACCCAATCAGGATTTCTGCCTTGTAAAAATCTCAAAACAATTACTTTTTCATCTTTAATATTTGCAGTTCCAATTACATGTACTTTACCTGGTGTTGCAGACATACTTGGACCTCTAACTGTTCTAGCCAATCCGCTAACTGAAGAATATGCTTTTTTGAAAATTTCATGTGCTTTAATTAAAGAAATTCCAAAATAATGTTGTGCTCCAGTATCTCTAACTACAAACATGTAGTATGGGACACAACCCAATTCAACTTGCTTAGTCCACATTTTAGCCCACATTTCTGCATCGTCATTGATATGTGTTAAAAGAGGTGATTGAGTTCTAATCTGAGCACCTGTTTTTCTCACTTCCTTAATTGCATCTTTGACTGCATCGGTTGATAATTCATTTAGATGGTTAAAGTGAGCCATAAATGCAAGATGCAAGCCACTGCTAGTAATTTTCTTAAAAACTTCTAACATTTCTTGAGAATCTGAATCAGTTAAAAATTTGTAAGGCCAATATGCAAGTGCTTTTGTTCCAATTCTAATAGTTTTAAGATTTGGAAGATTTGCATCGATTAGAGTATCCACGTATTTTGCAAAAATTTTTGCTTTCATTATCATTGGATCACCGCCAGTAAACAGTACATCAGTAATTTCAGGATGCTCTCTCAAATATTGAACTAGTTGTTCACCTTCTTGCATTGCAAATTTCATTTCATCCATACCAACAAATTGAGGCCATCTAAAACAGAAGCTGCAATATGCATGGCAAGTTTGACTTTGACTAGGAAAGAAGAGACAAGTTTCTTTGTACTTGTGTTGCATTCCATATAATTTGGTTCCATCTTTTAATGTTGGAACATTAAGTTCCATTTGACCTGCAGGATGCGGATTTAATTGTAAACGAATTTCATTTGCAATTGCTGCTATTTCTTTTTTATCAGCATTATTTTTTAATGCAGTAGCCATTTTTTCATAGTGTTCAGGTTTCAACATTCCTTTTTGAGGAAATGTTAAAACAAAAATTGGATCATTCGGAATATCATTCCAATTAATTAATTGCTCAACGACATAATTATTTGCTTTAAATGGTAAAACATTTCCTACAACTTCCATTTCAAATTGTTTTTCTTCAGAAAGTTGTTGAATTTGCGGAAGTTTACGAAAATTTGATAATGTGTATGATTTCATATTAGGAGCATTATCCCAAATGGATTCTTGATAGTTCACTTTGTAGATAGTGTCTAAACCCTTGTTAAATGTTGCATCAATTCTAGGCATAAAATTAGAAATAATTATCCAGTTTTTTCTCTTAAAATAATCAAATTGGCTTAACATTTTATTCTAGAAAATAAAACAAAGAAAGAAGACAAATTATGAGCGAAGGAGATATTTCACAAATTTCAGTTGGAGAATTTGAAACACTTTCACAGTTATTGGCTTCATCAGAATCACTTCAGTTAGCTTTCATTATAATGATAGTCGGAATTATTATCATATCTGCCGCATATAGAACATTCTCATCAATGATTAAATCAAAAAAAATATTTTACACTAGACCACATTTATCAAGATTTGTACAAAATGCGGTATTGCCGTTTTTTGCAATTGCTCTAATTTCATCAACTAATGCATATATTCAAACTTCAGAATTATTTGAACAAGATTCAGGTATTTCTACAATGGAATTAACTCCTGAAGAAACTTTTGCAAAGATTCTCAATACTTTCAATATTCTAGTTATTGGTTATACAATTTCCCATTTAATTCCAATAATGCTTACTAAACGTGATAAATCAATTCTTGAAAAACAAGATTTTCAAGTTTGGTATGACATGCAAGGTTTTTCAGATGATGATGGTCTTTTTCACAAATTATACAAATGGATTCCACCAACTATTACACCTGAAGATTTTACCGATAGTGAATTCAAGAATCTCTGTAAAACAAAAGAAGGTATTACTCAATTAGAACAATACCGTACTTCAAAAGGAAATCCCATAGGGAGTTATGAAAAATTAGTAACATCTCCGTTTGAAAAATGGAAAAAATCTGAAAGAGCAAAATATTTGAAATATTTTAACAATTGTGTTACTGGAAACAATCAATCAGGAAGAAAATTAAAACCTGGTGCAAAACCAGATGAAATATTTGCAATAGATGTTTGGAGAGAGGAAAAAAGAATAAATGGTTTTGAGCCATTAATTCCAAGTTCTAGACCAGTAGGATATGCACGTAAAAAAAGAGAAGGNATTCCTAAATCATTTAAGCAAATTTTACCTGTAGGAATTTTTGCTGCAACAATTCTCGGAGTTGTATCTTGGTGGGGAGTAGATTTGTTTGTNNTAGCTACTGCAACAGGCGGTCTTGCAATTGGTATTGGTTTAGCATTACAAGAAACAATGCAGAATTATTTTGCATATTTAATGATTAGAAAAGACAATATTTTCAAAGAAGGTGAAAGAGTGCAATTAGAATCAGGATATAACGGATATGTTCATAAAATTACTCCTAGAGTTACCTATGTCAGAGATGGATTACATGAATCTGTAGCAATAATTCCTACAAGACAATTAGTAACAGCACAAATTATCAATTATACAAAAGAAAATAGACTTGTTCCAGCAGTAGTTACTGTAGGAGTTTCATATCTTAATGATCCAAAACAAGTTGCAGCAATTTTAGTAAAAATTGGAAAACGTGGAATGATTGAAATTAAAGATGGCAAAGGAAGGCACCTAGTTAGACAAAATAGATGTTCATATTTGGATGAAAATAAATCAAGTTGTGGATGTGATAAGGATCTACATGTGGATATCACACAGCCAGTTGTAAGATTTAATCAATTCAATGATTCTGCATTAGATTTCTCAATGTGGTTATACGTTAAAGATTATGGGGCACAATTTAAGACAAAAACAGATCTAAGAATGATAATGTATGAGGAGTTTAAAAAATACGATATTAGAATTCCATGGCCAATTAGAACAATATACCAAGGAGATGAAAAGAAAGAGCAAGATGAAATTGATGAGAAAGATGAATTCAGAAATAAAGTAATTGATGAGTATGGATTAGGNGACATAGGTCGTGGAGAAGGCGACGAATAGAAAAAATTCTCAAAACTTAAGAATCCCTTCAAATTATCTTTTATTATTGAGTGAATTATCAGTCATTTCAGGAAAGTCTTCTGAAAATTTAGCAAAGGAANTATCAAAAAAAATAAAGGCGAATTTTGTAAAATCAGAAATTCGAGTTTTTGCTGATGGTGAAAGTAAAATAACANTAATTGGAAAGTTATCAAAAAAAAAATCAATTGTTGTACAATCAATATATCCACCTGTAGATACCAACTTAGTTCAAGCATTATCATTAATCACTAAAGCTAAAGAGAATTCATCAGAAGTAACTGCTGTAATTCCATATATGGGATATGCAAGACAAGATAGAGAATTTTTACCTGGTGAGATTGTTACAATGAATGTACTTGGTAAATTATTCAAAAGTGCAGGAGCGTCAAAAATAATCATTGTGGACATCCATAGTTTAATTGGATTGAAGTATTTCACTATCAAAACAAAAAACGTAACTGCAGTTCCAGATCTTGCAGAATATTTTAAGAAATTGAGCCTGAAAAACCCCTTAGTTGTATCACCAGATCAAGGTGGATTGGAAAGAGCAAAAGAATTTGCAAAAGAATTCAATTCAGATTATATCGCATTAGAGAAGACTAGAGATAGAAAAACAGGTAAAGTAAAAATTAAAACAAAAAAATTAGCGGAAGTTGAAAATAGGGATTTGATTTTAGTGGATGATATGATAAGTACTGGTGGCAGCATAATCAAAGCTACACAATTTCTTAAAAAACAAAAATGTAAAAGAATCTATGTTGCATGTACACATGCACTTCTAATGAATGATGCTGAAAATAAAATAAAGAAAGCAGGGGTTACAAGCATCATAAGTACAAATACAATTCCAGGAAAAACATCAAAAGTAGATGTTTCAAAAGCTATTGCAAAGGCAATAATGTAATGCCAGAAAGTTTTTTCATTGTATCTAAAGACAATTTAGAACTTGCAATTGATGAAGTTGTGGCAATTGTAAAAATGTTTGATAGATTTAGTAAAATAAAAATAATTTCAAATCTAATAACTATTCAATCAAAAACTAATTGGAATAAAATTGCAGAGCGTGCTACATTTGTAAAAACTTCTGGACAGATATTAAGAAAAATGTCAGGGTTATTTTTAGATGATGAAAATTTTCAAGTTCTAAAAAATACACAAAGTTTTGTGTGTAGAGTAGTTAACTTATCATCAAATAAATTGAACGTATTGGAATTAGAGAGTTCAATGGGGGATATGATATCAAAGTTTACACATGCAAAAGTAAATTTAGAAAATCCAGACATTACCGTATATCTAATTTTTACAAANGAAGAAAATTTTTTTGGTTTTTCAGAAAAAAATNNAGATAGAAAACGCCCTGAAAAAAGTAAAAAATATCCCCATGAATTGGATTGGAAACTGACAAGAGTNATGATAAATTTAATTGGATTGCAAAAAGGGGAAACTGTGTGTGATCCATTTTGTGGTACAGGCACGACATTACTTGAATCAGAATCAATGGGCATCAATGCGATTGGAATAGATTTTGATGAAAAAATGTGTGAAATTTCTAAAGAAAATCTTAGAATTAATAATTACAAATCAAAAATTTTAAAATCAGATTTTCAAGAATTAGTAAAAATATCAAAGGATTTTGATGGAATTGTTACGGATTTACCATATGGTAGATCCTCAAAAGCATCAGAAAAGCCTGAAGAAATTTTAAAAAAATTTATTGCGATTATTCCCAAACATAAGAAAATNGCTATAATGTATAAAAAAGAATTAGATCCTAAAATGAAATTAAAAGGACTGAAAAAATATCAGATCTATAGGCATAAAAGCCTCACAAGAACTATTTTGATTAAATGAAACTAGTATTTTTAGGAACGTCAGCTGCACAGCCTACACAAAAAAGAGGATTATCTTGCATGTGTTTAGAAAGAGAAGGGGAAATCATAATGTTTGATGCAGGTGAATCTGCACAGATTTCATATACGAAAGCAGGTCTAGGGTGGAATAAAAAAATGAAACTGTTTGTAACACATTTGCATGGAGATCATTGTGTAGGAATTTTGGGATTACTACAAACAATGTCAATGCAAAATAGAACAGAGTCTTTAGAAATTTTTGGTCCTAAGGGAATTGANGAATTTCTTGCAGCTAATATCAAAATATTAAACTTTAGNTTACCATTTTCTATTTTAATTACAATTGTTAGTGAAGGAANAATGTATGAAAATAATAAATTTTTAATCCATGCAGCTAAAGCAAATCATTCAATAACTGCATTCTCATATTTGTTTGAAGAAAAAGATAAACCAGGAAGGTTTAATGTCCAAAAAGCAAATGAATTAGGCATACCAGAAGGTGAACTATGGAATAAATTACAAAATGGAGAAGAAGTAAGTAATGATGGNNAAATAATTAAACCCGAACAAGTATTAGGTACAAAACGTCCAGGNAAAAAAATAGGGATTTCAGGTGATACAATGCCAACAAAAGAATTAGAATTATTTTTCAATGAATGCGATTACTTGGTATTTGATTCAACATTTCTTGATGAAGAAAAACAGAAAGCACAAGATACGTGTCATTCAACTGCAAAACAAGCTGCGGAGTTAGGGAAAAATGCAAATGTGAAAAATTTAATCTTAACACATTTTTCTGCAAGATATAAAGATGAAATTGGACATCANAGTGAAGCAGAAAAAATTCACAATTCAGTTATTACTGCAAGAGATCTTTTAGAAGTAGAAATTAAATAAAAATTAATTAGTTTTAAATATATTTTTTATAAAACTAAATGGATCAAAACTAGAGAGTTCATTTGTAATATTTTCTTTAGAGGATTTACTTGATTCTGTAATTTCATTCTTAATATTATCCCCAGTCTCTGTAATTCCTTCGGAAATTTTTTCATTAACATTTTCAACTAATTTATCCCCAGTCTCTGTAATTCCTTCATACACACTATCACTAACACTTTGAATTGTTTTGTCAATAGAAGTATCTAGACGATTTTCAGCAGAATTAGTTATTTTTGTATTAAGTGCATTAATGTCATTTTTTAAAGAATCAGATAATAGCTCAGATGTATTTGGAAATAACGCAGTAATTTCTGTAGAAAATATCATACCGCCTAAAACGAAAACAGCTGCAATTATGCCTAATTTTATCAACATGTCATAGTATTGTGAAAAAATTCATTTTAAATTCAAACTAAAAAAAATAATCAAAAATGAGTGAATTTTTTTAAGTAGTTTCATCTAATCAAAAACTATCCAGTCAATGATTGCATCAATATTGGATGATGTTAAAGTGACTTTAATTGGTCCTAATGGAGATTCATCAGATTCTTCACAAATTGCCATTTGTTCAACAAATGCTGCTTGCTTGTTAAGATAGAACCATGTTGTGTCATCTTGCAAATTGTCTTCAAGTGAACGCAAGTAAATTTTTTGTAGTTTATTATTATGTATAAATTGATAAATTTTTTCAAAAGATCTCAGTTCTTTTGAGTGTGCATTAATTGATAAATCATTATTGTTTATGATTGCATAAGGAAAAATATTAGATATTGCTTGTTCTATTTTTTCGATAGATTCAGAAGGATTTACAGTACAAAACATTTCTATTTTGCAACTAAGGTTTGGGATTTTCATTTAATCCATCTTTGAATTATTTCATATGATTTTTTTATTAATTCATCTTTTGTTAAACCGATGTTAGATATTGCAAAATCTGATAGTGCAATGGAGTTGCTAATGCCAACACCTAATTCACGATTATCTCTTTCATTGAAATGTTCTTTTGTTTGTGGATCATCAGATCGTCCTCTTTTTTGTAAGAAGTTAAACCGAGTATCAGTTGATGCGTGTATTGCTAATAGTTTTACAGTTCCAAATTTTCTAAGTACCTCTATTTCAGCATTGGATCTAACCCCATCAATTAACAGTACATTNGAATTAGATGATTGGATTTGTGTTTCAACTAATTCAGCTATTGCACCAGGTCCATTTTTCTCTCTAAGTTCTAGCATCAATTTTCCAAGATTTTCCCTACTTGCATCCAGATTTCTTTTTTTAGCCTCATTCCTTACGGCATTTCCTAAATTAATAATCTCATAACCTTCAGATTTCAAACCTTCAGCAATAGTAGATTTGCCAGCACCAGGCATGCCTGTTAAACATACAAGTAATTTATTCAACATATATCAAAAAAAAATACTCGTCTATGAAGTTAACTATTAGATACTAATAAGATAATCAAATTAATATAAAATCAATTAAAAAATGATTAGTAGTAAAATAATGAAGCAAATAATTTCTAAAATTGCAAAAACAACAATTCCGTCAAATACAATTCAAAAAGCAAAAAAANANATTGCAGATAAAGTATACAATTTAGTTGAAAAAGAAATTCAAAAATATTCAGAAGTTATAGAGTTAGAATTTGGCGGTTCATATGCTAAAGATACATGGTTATCAAAAAACGCAGATATTGATATTTTTATTAAATTTAAAAAAAGTACTTCTGAAGAAAAATTAGAAAGTATTTCAAAGGAAATTGGATTTGAATCACTAAAAAAATATTCTCCATATGTCAGATATTCTCAACATCCTTATGTTGAAGCTAAAATTAAAGACACAAAAATTAACATCGTGCCATGCTATGATGTTAAAAGTGGTGAATGGAAAAGTGCTGCAGATAGATCACCATTTCATACAAAATTTATGAAAAAATCATTGACATTAAAAATGAAGAATGAAGTTAGAATTCTAAAGACATTTTTAAAATCCAATAAAATTTATGGTGCAGAAATTGCAAAACAAGGATTTAGTGGGTATATTTCAGAAGTTTTAATTTTTGAATTTGGTAATTTTGAAAATCTAATAAAGTCAATATCAAAGATTAAAGAAAATCAAATTGTTGGAACAACATCAAAATCTTTTGATACAGCAATAGTTGTGATTGATCCAATTGATAGTAATAGAAATTTAGCTGCTGCTATTTCAAATGAAAACATTGGAAAATTCATTCTAATTTGTAGGGCATTAAAAGAAAAACCAAGTTTGGAGTTTTTTAAAATTAAAAAATCAAAGATATCAAAGAAATTTTGGAGTAATTTACTAATTGTAAAATTTGAATTTAAAGCCAGAAGTTCAGATATTATTTGGGGGCAAATTAAAAGAGCAACATCAGCATTGTCTACACAATTAGAATTAGGGGGATTTACAGTACTTAGGAGCAAATGCCATACAGATGAACAAAAAGAAGCATATCTGATTTTCTTTTTAGAGTCTACAAAAATAAGTGAAATATATCAAAAAAGTGGGCCAGAATTTTTTAGAGAAGATAGTGTTTACAGTTTTATTTCTAAAAATCTCAATAATGCAGAATTAGTATGGGTTGGAAATAATAGAAAAATGATTTCATTAGAAAAAAGAAAACATACGAATGCAGAAAGTTTTATGAAAGAATTTTTGAAAAAAAATCTTGAAATAGGCATACCAAAAGGTCTTGAAAAGGATTTCAAAGGAGGTTTTAAGGTATTCCTAGGAAATAAAGCTCTAAGTAAATCAATTAAAGAGGAAGTTGGAGAGTTGATTTCAGTAGATGGCACACTCCTTCATTTCAATTAAAAAATTTGCAGAAGAACCATACTCAAATGTTTTAGGGTATCCAAATGCAACTAATCGTCAAATTAAATCAAGAATTGCTGAATTAGAAAAATTGAAAATAAAATCAGTTTGCTTTACAGGCCCTACCAAAATTGGAAATTTAGCAATTTTAGGAAAAGGATACGTTGGTGTTGTTGTACTTGTAAAAAGAGGAAACAAAGAAGTTGCATTAAAAATTAGAAGAATTGATTCTCAAAGAAAAAATATGAAAAATGAATCAATGTTGTTAAAATTAGTAAATTCAGTTAATGTTGGTCCGAAAATAATTGATGTAAGTAAAAATTTTTTAGTTATGGAATATCTTGAAGGAGAGAAATTTAGTGATTGGATTGAAATGCTAAAAGGTACTGGAAGTGTAAAACAATTAAAATCTACAATAAAAAGTGCTTTAGAAGATTGTTATAGATTAGATCAAATTGGATTTGACCATGGTGAATTAAGCAATATCTCAAAACATGTTATTGTAGGTAAAACAAAAGTTTCACTAATTGATTTTGAAAGTTCTAGTACAAAAAGAAGGCCCTCAAATGTTACATCAATCACTCAAGCATTTTTTATTGGTTCAGGTATTGCAAAACAATCTCAAAAAATTTATAAAAATTCGTCTAAAGAAAAAATTATTGACGCTTTAAAATCATATAAACAAGAAAAAACACGAGAAAATTTTGAAACTTTACTAAAAATATTAAAATTATAATGGGATCAGCAGGATTTGAACCTGCGACCACTAGCCCCCCAGGCTAGTATCATACCAAGCTAGACCACGATCCCTTGCATCACAGGCATAAAATGAAATTATTAAATCGTCCCATAATCAAATAGAAATTATGAAATTATGTAATATTTGTCATAAAATTTCAGCTACCAATAAAGATCATATAGATTGTGTTCAAAAAAGAAGTATAGAATTAGAAGATGAAAATTTTAAAAATGAAATTACTGAAAAACTAAATTTATCAAAAAATAATCAAGATTTAGGAGTTGAAATAAAAGCTATATTGGGACACCTAACTAGAGAAACGAATCAAAAAGATAGTTCATAACCATTTGGATAATCTTTCTTTTTCAAAATCTAATTTTTTAGAAAGATTGTCTTTAGTAGATTCTGTTAAACGAGTAGAAGGTTTTGGATCTGCAAACATATCTACTTCAATTGTTGAAGCTGTATCTCTGCCAGATTCCAAAAAGCACCCACCTTTACCATCAAACAAAACAGATGGTTCTTTTGATAAAAGTTTGGATACAATATTTTTTGCGACTGCAATTCCTTCTCCCTCTGCAAAAACTCCTGCCTTAGGTACTGCCATTGAATCAGTAACAACTAAGCTTGTAACATCACCAACTGCAAAAATATTTTCATGTGGTGTCTTACAATCTCTATTAATTGGAATAAATCCGGGTTCCTTTGCTAAATTAGAATCATAGATAACTTTAGGTGCAGTGTGTGGTGGAATTGCTAAAAGAATATCAAAACTGTATTCATCATTTTCAAAAATTAATTTTTTAGGNTCTACACGAATAATTTTTTTAGAATTATGAAAAGTNATTTTTTCTGAATTTACTAAATCAAGAATTTTTTTACTTACTTCAGGACCTGCTGCTGGTAGTGTAATAGGAGCAGGACTGTAAAAGTCAATTTGGATAGAATCTCGTATTCCTCTCTTTCTAAGCATTGAATCAACTAGTAAACTAGCCTCAAAAGGTGCTGGAGGGCATTTGTAAGGCATNGCCATAATTACAATGGCAATTTTTCCAGATTCTATTTTATCTAATTTGTGATGAATCTCATCAAGCTGATTATGATCATACAAATTAAANCCATTTTCCACTAAACCTGGAATTTTTTCGGGTGCCAACACAGCTCCCATTGAAATGATAAGAAAGTCAAACGAAATATCTTCAGATTTTGTTNTTACAAAATTATCATTATAATTAATTTCAATAATTTCATCTTTAATAAAATTAATTTGTTTTTTTGGTAGCTCATTTAATGAGCCAATAGAATTTTCAAAAGTTCTAGTTCCATTCATGATCCATAATTTTGCATATCCAACCATAAACCAGTCTTTTTTATCAATAATTGTAATTTTCACTCTAGATGAATCTAATGAATTTCTTATTTGGTTAGCTGCAGAAAGACCGCCAAATCCCCCACCTAAAATTACAACGTGTGGNATATTTGACAATTTATTTTTCTTGTGTTGTAGGTCTAATCAAAATTTCATTGACATTAACATGTGATGGAGAGTCTACAGCATACAATATCGCATTAGCAATATCCTGCGCTTGTAATGTTTCCATCTTTTTTCCATTTTCTACAAATTGCTGAAGAGATTCATCAGTTATTGTATCAGTTAGCTCTGTTGCAACTATTCCAGGTTCAATGCTAGTTACTCTAATGTTTGAACGAACGCTAAATTCTTGTCTTAGCCCCTCAGTAAATGCTGCTACAGCGAATTTTGTTGCACAATAAACACTGCCTGCAGGAAATACAACTCTGCCAGCTACAGATGAAATGTTAACTATATGTCCCGATTTTTTTTCTTTCATATGAGAAATAACTGAGCCTGTACAGTATAACACGCCTTTGATGTTTACATCTATCATTCTATCCCATTCATCTACTTTGAGATTTTTGAAAAAACTTAACGGCATTAGACCTGCGTTATTTACTAAAATATCAATTGAACCCCATTTGTCTAAAACTGCTTTAGCAAAATTTTTGCATTCTTCATTTTTTGTTACATCTAATTTTTGAAAGAATACCTCTCCGCCGTTAGCAATAATTTTTTTTGATAATTCTTCTAATCTTTCTATTCTTCTAGCACCAATTGCAACTTTAACACCGGCTTTAGCTAGAGTTAAGGCAGTAGCTTCTCCAATACCACTACTTGCTCCGGTAATTATTGCAACTTTACCATTAATCATCATATATCATCTAAATTTCGATACAGCAATACTAAAAATGTTTAGAAAAATAGTATAATTTGAAAATAATCTCACAACTTTTTTAAAAGAAAAAACCTATTCCATCTTATGATATCTGAAAATTGTGCTTATTGTGGAGATATAACAGAGATGCCGTTTCATTGTAGTTATTGTAAGGATCCATTTTGTGCAGAACATAGACTTCCAGAAGAACATAGATGTGTAAAATTACGCCAAATTAGATCAGAAAGATTTGGGGAGAGAAAAGTAATTCGTGATGGAAGTAAAACTAAAGGAAATATCTTTAAACGAATTTTTGGGAAATCTTAAAATCAATAAGGACTTTTTTCAGGAGAAATTTTTGCACGTCTTCCCTGATAAACTAAAGCAATTGCTAATGCAAACATGACCATTGCAGTCAATGGAAAATTTTGTGGTGCAGGTAAGATGAACCAATAGTAAATACCAAAAGATGCAGATACAACTGCCTGAGTCCAAAGTTTAATCCATTTTGGAGATTTGATTAATCTACTAATCATTTCAACGATAAAAATTCCAATTACTGGATAAATTGTATATAAAAGATAATCAAAAACTTCTACTCCAGTATGAGACATAACTTGTATTGATAATGGGTATAATTTCTACCTAATCTTCCCATCTAACCTTAATTGCAATTTTTTTAGCAATTAAAGCCTGAGCATTTTCATAGGGAATTGTAGCTATATCTTCAACCTTAAACGGACCGTATCTTTCAAGATCAGCACCTATAATTTCATCAACATCGCCAAGAAATCTAATTACTACTTTCTTTATTTTATGATTTTCCGCTAATGATTCAAGAAATTTTGATTTTCCGCTAATTGTTGCAGATAGAATCATCTCTATTCTTTCATTTTGTTCTTCATGTGAATCTAAAATGAATTTTTCTTCATCAAGAAGGTGACTAATGTCAAAATTGTCAGAATTAGAAATTTTTTCTAATCTGATATGTATCAATAATGATGTCAATTCAGTTGCCATTTCTATCATAGTNTCTTTAATTTTATTTTCNACGCCATCAAATTCTTGTTTTCTTAAATCTCCAATAAAATCAGANAAGTTTCGATAAAANTTTGGTTTAATTTCTAACAAAGAATCATTTTCAGTTTCGAGTAAAACCGTATGATGTAATGAATTCATATCAATTTGATTTGATTCAGACATGTTCTAGCTAATCCTTAAATGCTGGTTGTATTTGTGTTTGATTGAAGTATAAAAATTGCCATACAAAGTTAGCCACGGAAAAGCAGTTCAAACAACCTATTCAGTTGATGAAGTTTTCTCAAGAATTCAACATGAGGGTATTCAATTTATCGATTTACAATTTACAGGACTTACAGGTCATTTTCATCATACTACAATTTCAGCAAGTACTTTTACGCCTGAACAAATGAAAAACGGATTACCAAAATTGGATGGTTCATCAATCATAGGTTTTACATCAATTGAAGATTCAGATTTGTTGTTAAAACCAGATCCAAATACATTTGCAATTATTCCTTGGATGACTGAAAATAAAACGGCTAGACTTCTTTGTGATGTGCATTGGGGTGAAGACAGAGGAAGATTATCTCGAGATCCTAGAGGAATTTCTCAAAAAGCTGAAGAATATATTAAAACTCAAGGATTTGATTTTAGTACCTGGGGACCAGAGGTAGAATTTTTTGTCTTTGATAAGGTTCATTGGGATGTTTTAACACCATACAAAGGACAATCATATTCAATTGAATCAGCAGAAGCACCATGGAGTCAAACCGGAGACGGATATCCAATGGGATTACAAGAAGGATATTATCCTTCACCGCCTGCAGATACTCTAACACCATACAGAAATGAGTGTGTAAATATTTTAAGTAGTAATTTTGGAATTTTATGTGACAACCATCACCACGAAGTTGCAACAGCAGGACAATGTGAAATTGATATCATGTATGATCATATGACAAATGCTGCAGATGCTGCACAGTCTTACAAATATGTAATCAAAAATGTTGCACAGAAATATGGAAAAGTTGCAACATGTATGCCAAAACCAATTGCAATGGATGCAGGTTCTGGAATGCACGTTAATGTTAGTTTATGGAAAGGAAAGGAAAATGCATTTTATGATCCTGATGATGAAATTGAGTTAAGTCAAGTTGGCAGATATTTCTGTGGTGGAATTATTAATCACGCAAAAGCATTGTCTGCAATTTGTAATCCTACTACCAATTCATACCATAGACTAGTTCCAGGATACGAAGCACCAGCATACATTGCATGGAGCGCAGGAAATCGTTCAGCTATTGTAAGAGTTCCTAAACATTTGAAAGGAAAACAGCACTCTAAATTAAAAAGATTGGAATTCAGAGCACCAGACCCTTCNTCAAACCCATATCTTGTATTTGCAGCAGTAACAGCAGCTGGAATGGACGGAATTAAAAAGAAAATGGATCCAGGTGAACAAGTACGTGATGACATATTTAAAATGACAAAATCAGACAGAGCTAAACGTGGAATTGGAGTTTTGCCAAAAAGTCTNGGTGAGGCATTAGATGAATTAGAAAGTGATAGAAAATTCTTAAATCCAATTTATACTAATGACGTAATTGATAAAATTATTGAATTAGAAAGAAGAGATCAAAGAGAAATTTCAATCAGACCACATCCACACGAATTTTATCTATACTTTGATGTTTAGACCNTTCCAGTCATCTNAAAAATAAAATACAATGAAATTATTATTAAACTAAATCCAGATAGGAAAAATANTNCTTTTTTNTTTTCAGATGTAGTNGTTTTGTATAATAAAATACAACCAGCAAGACCTACAGATAAAATAAAAATACCANAAANTACCACATCAAAACTTTGACCTGTAATCAATGGATGGAAAAAACCAGAAAGTAATGCAAAAAATACAATCAGATAAACATACTTTAGACTTGATAGTCCTTTTGACAAAATATTACTCATTGTAGTTTGTAATAATGGTTATAAAATAAACTTTTGAAGGAAGAAATTTTTAAAATAATATTACATCATTCCGCCCATATCAGGCATTCCACCCATTCCAGGTGGCATTCCACCCATTCCAGGTGGCATTCCACCCATTCCAGGTGGCATTCCTCCTTCTCCTCCACCGCCACCAGAACTTTGGGTGGCGATTACATCATCTATTCTAAGAAGCATACATGCTGCTTCTGCTGCTGCTGAAACAATTTGAAGTTTAACTGCGAGTGGTTCAATAATATCACTTGATTTCATATTTCCAATTTTTCCTTTCATAACATCGATTCCAGTCCATTTATCTCCCTTTTGCTGTTTAGAACGAAGAACTGTAAGAGTATCAATTGGATCCATACCTGCATTTTCTGAAAGACATAATGGAATTGATTCCAATGCATCTGCAAATTTCTCTGCGGCTAGTTGTTCTCTTCCTTCCAAAGATTTTGCCCAACCTCGTAATTTTGTTGAAGCGTATGTTTCAGGAGCACCGCCACCTGCAACAATTTGTGGTTTTTCAATTACATCTTTTACTACCATTAATGCATCATGTACAGATCGTTCAACTTCATCTACCACTCTTTGAGAACCACCGCGTAAAAGTAAAGTTACAGATTTAGGATGTTTACAGCCCTCAATGAAAACCCATTTGTCTTCTTCAATTTTTCTTTCTTCGACAATTGCTGCACTGCCTANATCTCTTTCAAATAAATCATCAAGGTTTGTAACAATTCTTGCACCTGTTGCTTTTGCAAGTTTAGTAAGATCACTTTCTTTAATTCTTCTAACTGCAATAATTCCTGCTTTAGCTAGGTAATGCTGTGCCATGTCATCAAGTCCTTTTTGACATAATACTACATTTGCACCAGANCCAATAACTTTGTCAACCATTGTCTTTAGCATTTTATTTTCTTCATCTAAAAATGATTTTAGTTGTTGAGGATTTGAAATGTTAATTTTTGCATCAGTTTCAGTTTTACTAATTTCTAATGCTGTGTTAATTAATGCAATTTTTGCATCACTAATTGTTCTAGGCATACCTCCATGAACAATCTCTTTGTCAAGAACAATACCCTCAATGATAACAGAATCTTTAATGGATCCTCCTGCTTTCTTTTCTACTTTAATATCGTCAATATCAACATCATATTTTTCACCTTCTTTTTCAGAAACAGCCACTACAGATTTTACAATTATCTCTGCAAGTAAATCAGAATCTTTTCTAACTAGTTTAGTTTGCATTGAAGTTTTTGCAATTTTTGTTAGCATATTTTTGTCAACTGAAGAAATGGTATCTGCAATTTCTTCAAGATATTCTTTAGTTTTTCTTGCAGATTTTTTATATCCATCAACAATAATTGTTGGATGTACATCTTGATCAATTAATAATTCAGCATGTTCTAGTAATGCACCTGCTAAAATAACAGCTGAAGTTGTTCCATCGCCTACTTCATTATCAGTAGTTTTGGAGATTTCAACTAGCATTTTTGCTGCTGGGTGTTGAACATCAATTTCTTTAAGAATGGTAGCACCATCATTTGTAATCGTAACGTCGCCTAGGGAATCAACTAGCATTTTATCCATTCCACGTGGACCTAAACTAGTATGAACAATTTCAGCTACAATTTTAGCTGCTGCAATATTGTTTTTTTGAGCATCTTTGCCCTTGGTTTCTGAACCGCCTTCTTTTAGTAAGACAACAGGCATATTTCCTTTTGAAGTTGCTTGCATACCCATAAGTTGCAAAACTCCAGATTCCCCTTTTATACCTTCCAGATCAAAATTTAAAAAAGATAATCCAACATCGGTGTTTTTAAATTGGGAAAAGTAAATTACTTGACATGGTAAAGTCAAAAAATAAGGAATCTTATAATAAAATATTTACAAAATTAAAAGAACATCACAAATGGTTTGAGAATTCCATACCACTAATTGCTAGTGAAAATATTCCTAGTCCTGCAGTTAGAGAGGCAATTATTTCTGATTTTGGTAATAGATATGCAGAAGGTTGGCCTGGAGAAAGAGTCTATGCTGGTTGTATCTACATTGATGAGGTAGAGTTTGAATGTATGAAATTAGCTAAAAAACTATACAAATGCAAATTTGCTGATGTTAGACCAATCTCCGGTGTAATTGCAAATTTGGCAGTATATTCAGCTTATTCTGATCCAGGAGATATCATGATTGCACCATCCATTCCTGCAGGGGGTCATATTTCACACGGTAAAAAAGAACATTCTGGAACTGCGGGATTAGTTCACGGATTAGAAATTGAGTTTTATCCATTTAATGCTGAAGAAATGACAATTGACATTGATAAGACTAAAGCAAAAATTAAAGACTTAGAGAAAAATAATCGTCTTCCCAAAATGGCAATGTTTGGAGGCTCATTATTTTTATTCCCACATCCGGTTAAGGAATTATCAGATTTTCTTAAAAGCTATAACATACACATCAATTATGATGCAGCACATGTTGCAGGATTAATTGCAGGCGGTAAATTCCAAGATCCATTACGTGAAGGTGCAGATACAATGACAATGAGTACACATAAAACATTATTTGGTCCTCAAGGTGGATTGGTTTTAGGTTCTGAGGAACATGAAGAGCCAATTAAGAAAGCAACATTCCCAGGTCTTACAAGTAGCCATCACATTAACAACATGGCAGGAAAAGCAGTTGCCTTTGCAGAGGCTTTGGAATTTGGAAAAGATTATGCTACTCAAGTAATTAAAAATGCCAAATCATTTGCAGTGGCATTAAGTGATGCAGGATTCAAAGTATTAGGCGAAAGCAGAGGATTTACACAATCACATCAAATTGCAGTTAATGTTTTAGATTATTTTGATGGCGGTAAAGTAGAAGCTGAATTAGAAAAAGCCAACATAATCGTAAACAGACAACTTATTCCTGGAGATATTAAAGCAGGGAGAAATTATTTCCATCCTGGTGGAATTAGATTAGGTGTTTCAGAAATTACAAGATTAGGAATGAAAGAGAACGAAATGAAAGAAATTGCATCATTCATGAAACAAATTATCATAGACAAAAAGGATCCAAAAAAGATTCTTCCAAAAGTCAAATCTTGGAGAAAAGAATATCAAAAAGTCAAATATTGTTTTGACAACAAACTTGGTGCCTACGAATACGTCAAATTAAGATAATTTTATGCATAATCTGTAAGAAGGGATTGATCTCCTTCACTTTTACCAAAAACTAAGTCTATTTCATCAGATAAAGCATAGATTCTTCCACGCTGGTATGCACCTACATCATATTTGTCAACTAATCTTTTTGCAAGTTTAAGATATTTTTCAACTGAGCCTCTCGTAATTGTTGCAATTAATTTATGGCCACAAACACATGTTTGAATAAGAGGCATTCGACGATAGGATTTTCCACATGCAGTACATCTAAAACTTTGTCTTGCGTATGCTCGAAGATTTCCCATAATGTCTGGAACAAGATGTGTTGAAATAACATTTGAAACTAGTTCCGAGGGATTAACTACATCAATTAATTCAGCATTTCTAACTTGCATATCAAATTTATCAAGCATTGAGCCTAATGTTGAGTATGCACTTCGAGGTTTTGAAGTAGTTAACGATGAAGTTGAATGAGTAAAATGAAAATCATAAAATTGTCTTCTCGTACCTATTCTTGATTTAATAATTTCAACTGAATTTGCATCTGATGCCTTACTTTCTTGATATGTAGATTCAAAGAAATCTAAAGGAAATATTTTTGTTACTTCAAGATTATGTGCTTGAGGTTGAGACTCATGTGGCAAAACAAGGGGTTGAACAAGCAATGGTGCATCCATCAAACCCCCTATTCTATCAGAAAGATATTGCCTTGAAAAATTAAGTAAACTGTCCATTAAAAGCATAATAGAGTCAGCATCACCATCAGCATCTCTTCTTTTTGCAGAATGCCAATTTGGTGTTGCAAAACAAACATGAGTTTCGGTATATCCGATAATCCTTCCTACAATTCCAACAGAAGTGTGAGGTGCTAATCCAATTATCAAATGACCAAGTAATTCTTCAGTATTATTAACATTGTAAAATGAAGTTTTACCATAAAATTTTACTAAAAGTGTATCAATGTATTTGCAAGTAGAAACCAAATATCTCCCACTTTCATTAGGAATTACTACATCCTGCATTCGAAGTTCAATAGTTTGATCTATACTTTCAATGGGTTTGCCGTCAATATCATGTGAGTAACCTAATTCCTTAAGTTTTTCAATAGACGTTCCAATCCAGGAGGGTTTGAATTGGGTTAAAGGAGAATTTGTCGCATCAAATCGAATAGTTCCATCTTTGAAGGTGGTTAAACCAAGACTTTGACGTACAAGTCCCTTTTCAAGAGGCTCTGCAATTTTGTCTTCACTGATTAGTTCCTTAAGACCTTTGAAAGGCTCTTTTGCGCGAATTCCCATTTTTTCTTGAGCCAAAAGTAATCGTGCTTTTAATGGAAATTCCTTATGAGAGTGTGCAGGAGCTTTACGCTTACACTTTTCACAATATGGTTCTGTTAATGTATCTCTACAACTATTACATCTGAAAGTAACTGTTGTTTTTGTACCACATTTAGAACATTTTATTCCAATAGATGGCTCATTACACTGCTCGCAATGCCTGTTGTGAAGATTTGCAAAAAAATGTTCATTTCGTGATGCCTTAAGAAGATCTCTAGTCGGTCCACCTTTATCAGAAATTGGAAACAATGTGTGTGTGGCAGGCTTCATTTGTCGAGCTGATGCTTTTTCAGGTCGTCCTATTCTAATTCCAACAGAAGTTGAAAATTTATTATTAATTTTAATTTTTGATGATTTTGTTAAAATCTGAGGAACTGANGANTCATCAATTGTTGGTTTTCTTATAAATAATAAATTAAAGAAAATTTTTGCTTCTTCATNNTCTAAAATTATGGATTCACTTTTAACTTTATGAGGAGTCCCCAATTTTTCAAGAATTTTTTTTATTTTAATTGGGTATTCAATATTATTTTCATTGAAATTTTTTGGTTCTAAAAGCTGAACCAATTCTTCTGATGAAATTTTATCCCAAAAATAAAGATAGTGTGGATGTAATGAAAATTCAAAATCAAGTGAAATTTTTATTGCTTCTTCAATTGTAGGTATTTTAATCAAAAATTGTTTTAGNTATTGATTTTCAGTCTCAGATTTTGAAATAATTAGTTTTAATTCTTCTATCCAAATTTCCTCAACATATCCGGATGGTATTAGTTGAGCATTATTTTCAAGAAAGTCTCCAAATGTAATTAAAACATCTCCTAAATGTAATATTTTTTCAATTTTATTTTTAATTTCTATTCCATGTTTAACATCTTTAATTTTTACAACATCGCCATTATCAAGACGTACAGTTGGAGTTTCAATAGAGTCAACAAATGCNACAGTTGCNCCCTTCCCAGGAATATCAATTTTGACTTGAGTNCCAACAGCAATCGTATGATCCAGAATTTCGGCAACAACTGGATGAAATCCTATGGCNGCAAANCCAGTATTACACGCTCTTCCATATCGAAGCCGAAATCCGCCTAATTTGTTAGGCATAGATAAAACTGATCTCCCCGTAATCACCTCACGCATCCTTTTTGCTGCAGCATCCTCCTGATTATCACCAGTTTGAACTGCACCTTTGAGATCCGCTAACCACTCCCAACCATCTAAATTGTACATTTCTACTCTTTTGAGCAGTTTTTTTGATCTTCCAATCAAACCATCGTTTAGAACACGTAAAGCTCCGCCTCTAACTCTATCAGTTTTAATTCGCGTCATTCCCTTGTGATTTACGACTTCGTATGGATCAGTATCAACACCAGCCAATTCAACTGGGAGATTAGAAATAACATGTTCAATATCCTCGTCTAAGATATGAAATTGAAAGCTGCTAGCTTCTCTTTCATAAATTCGTAATTCTTCAACAAATCTACCTGTTTCATCATCAAAAGAGTTTGCTTGAAATTTTGATAATCCTGCTATTTGTCGAACATAATCTGCAATCAACAAAGTGACTGCAGATTCTGTTCCGCCTGCTGCACGCATAGGTCCTGCAATTGAAACTGAAAGATAGTCAGTTCCATCTTTATTTTTTTTTATTTTTACTTCACTGATTCCNTGTAGAGGTGCAATAGTAACACCCTCAGTAATTATTGCNAAACCTACACGNACTGCAAGATCTAGTTTATCTTCCAAAGAAGCATCAGGAAGAGAGTAATTTCCNGAAGCAATCTCTTTNGATAAAATTAATGCAGAAAGCTCTTTAGATTTGATTTTTAAAATTTCTCTTAGATGNTCAGCAATATCAATATCGTGCATTTTTGCAACTCTATCNGCTAAATCAAATGCAATTTTAGGCTCAATTATGCCTGAAGAGTCGACTANAGTAGATTTTGCTAGTGCTGCATGCTGAAATATTGAATACGTTTCAGTTGAGAGGTGTGAGTAATAATCCAAATAATATTCTGGCATGTCAATATGACGAATACGAGAAATTGCATCATTTTCAGACATAATAGAATATACTATTACTTGCTTCTTTGAATTGCTTTTGTTATTTCTTCAAGTTTTGTAATACTTCCTCCCTGTTCAAGGAAGGTTCCAATTACTAAGGCATCTGCTCCTGCTTTAACTAGACTTTCGGCAGTTTCAACATCTTTGATTCCACCCCCAACTATCAAAAATCCATTGAATGCGCGTCTTACAGTTTTTACCATTTCAGGAGTCACATGAGTTTTTGCACCAGAACCTGCTTCCAGATACACAAATCTCATACCCAAAAACTGTGCCGCTAATGAATATGCAGCAGCGATTTTAGGCTTTTCAAAAGGAATTCCTCTTGCAGAACCAACAAACCAGGCGGATGTGCCATCTCCTACTACTAAGTAGGCAGTTGGTAATGGCTCTAAACCAAATTTTGCAACACTTGGAGCTGCTAATGCCTGTGCTTGTGTTATAAAATAAGGATTTTCTGAATTCATTAACGAACTAAACAAAATAGCATCTGCATCAGGAACAACACCTGTAACATTACCAGGAAAGAGAATTATTGGAATTTTTATGCCTTGCTTAATGCCTTTAACAACTTGAGACATTTCAATTTGATCAGTAGCAGATGAGCCTCCAACTAAGATAGCAGAGGCACCAATTTTTTCAACATCTTGAGCAAGTTTACTTGAAGCCTCTAAATTTGAAACTTCAGAATCAATTAAGACAAACAGTAGTGCGTTCTTCTTTTCTAATTCTGATTTTAAAAATAATTCAACTTTTCCGACCATAGATATGGTTTGTATATGACACTTTAAAGTTTAATTGTAATGTCTGTATACAGATCTGTATAGCTATGGCAGAGTCTAAAGAATCTAATTTTAACAACATTATTAGGAAAATTATCAAAAAATCACTGTTTACAGAGCGACAAATTGAAATTATTCTAAATCAAAAGGATCTTTTAGATTCAAGTTTTTCTATATCCAGAGGAGCGTATTACAGGCAAGTAGGTCAATCTAAAGAGAAATTAGTTGCATTATTCTATTCAATCATACTTTTACGAGGTTTAGGCATACTTTTGCCTGATGATATTGATGTGATATCAAAACTTTCTGAACAGATTAGTGTGATTAATGACAGTGATATCTTTCCTGAAAGAGAAGATGAAGTGATTAATGTTATTGAAAAGCTTATCAGACAGGCATCAAATATGTGATACTTGTGATTAGGTCAATTAAGGTTAATCTTAGTCAAATGTGATTACATATTTAATTATCTGTGATTATAGTTGTGATTTTGTTAATCTAAAGTGTCAAATAATATTACTCAATCACAATAAATCACAACATAGTCATAAAAATAGTGATGTTAATAGAAATTCCTGACCCTGAAGTGATTTTAGGTGTGATTTTAGCATTTTTAATAGGTTTAGGAGGATTGTATTTTTTCTTTAAAATACGCCCATTCATAAAATCTAGTAGTGATGTTACAGATCCAACACAAGTAGAACGTCTGGAGTACTATGAAAGACAATTAATCGATATGAAAATACGCCTAGATTCATTAGAAATACAAGGGGTGGAAGAAAATCCTATTGATCCAAACTTAGAATTAAAACAATTCATAGAAAAATTAGTAGAAAGTAGAGAGCCTGAAAAAGAAATTGAAGTGGTTAGAGAGCCTGAAATTGTTCTTGAAAAGCAAATTTCTACGCCTAATCTGTCAAATATTGAACCTGTGAGCCCAGTTGATTATGTGTTACAACTAATCACAAACAAAGCTATGACATCACGTGATATACAAATCACAACAAAAAGAAGTAGAGAGCATACATCTAGACTAATGAAGAAATTATTTGAGAGTGGTTTAGTTCAAAG
>JGI26273J51734_10000268_pt1 | contig 27285 bp, 29 predicted proteins | sample SaaInlV_125m_DNA_FD_51734 | JGI IMG/M metagenome (IMG submission 51734) | reverse complement strand
TGCCTGGGTGGTGTAACGGTTAGCACGAAAGTTTGTGGAACTTTAAGTTTGAGTTCGATTCTCAGCCCGGGTACCAAAAAATGAATAAAGAAAATAAATTAATCCCTGGGTTACCCTCAGGTTTTGAAGATAGATGGAATAGAAAATTAATTCTCAAGAAAAAATTAATTAATTTAATTGAGAATAATTTTATTAAATTTGGTTTTGAACCACTTGAAACTCCATCATTTGAAATTAGTGAAAATATAGGATCATTTCTTGCAGATGATGACAATAATCCTATGTCGGATGTATTCTCATTTAAAGATGGTGAAAAAAATATTACTCTTCGGTACGATTTATCAAGTCCACTAGCAAGATTTGTTGCACAGAATAATCAAGATTTACCTATTCCTTATAAAAGATATGCAATTCAAAATGTATTTAGAAATGAAAAAGCAGGTAATGCGCGTTATAGGGAATTTACTCAGGCAGATTGTGATATTGTAGGTAATGTTAATCCTGCTCAGGCAAATGCAGAGCTTTGTAATTTGATTGCTAGTGCAATGCTAGGATGTGGACTAAAAAAAGATCAGTTTGTTATAAATATAAGTAATAGAAAAATTGTTCAGGGGTTAATAGAAGATCTTAAAATATCTAAAGATAAAGAAATTAAAGTTATGAGGGCGATNGACAAACTTGATAAGCCTGGATTTGGATTAAAAGGGGTAGAAGATCTTTTAAAAAAAGAAAGAAAGGATAGTAGTGGTGCCATTACAAAAGGTGCAAATTTAACTGATGGTGAAGCTTCACAAATTACCAATTTTTTAAAAGTTCAAGATTTGAAGGATTTAAAACAAAGTTTAAAAAATCCCTTGTCCCAAGAAGGAATAAAGGAATTGGAAGATTTATTAGAAGTTGCAAGCTACAGTGACTATTTTGACCAAATCAAAACNAACTTTACTATCGTTCGAGGGCTAGCTTATTATGATGGATTTTGTGTAGAAACAAATTTAAATTTCAAAACAAAAAACAATAAAGGTAAAGAAGTTGATATTGGTAGTATCTGTTCTGGTGGACAATATAATAAACTAATATCAAGGTTTAAAGGTGTTGATATTCCAGGAACTGGAATAAGCATTGGTGTAGATAGATTATTATTTGCAATGTTGCAATTAGACCAAATTAAAGTTNATGAAAAAAAACCAGTAATTGTCTGTGTAATGGATGATAAATATCTAAAAAATTATTATGAAATTTTAAAAATTTTAAGAGATAATAATATTGATTCTGAAATATTTTTAGATAGTAAAAAAAATCTTGGCAAACAATTGACTTATGCAAATAAAAAAAAATGTCCTGTCGCAGTCATATGTGGTGAAAACGAATTTAATGATAATACAATTACTTTAAAAAATCTTTTAGGGGTTAAGGGTGAAAATAATCAAGTTACATTTCCAAAAGAAAACATAATTGATGAAATCAAAAAATTTATCTGAAAAAATCCTTAGATTGGTNAAATCTAAAGGGTTTAAATACATTGATTTNCCNTCAGTNGTTGAGGCTAACCACATTGTTCAAAGATCTGGAGAGAATTTTAGAAAATTCATTTTTTCATTTATTGATCAAAATGGTAGTGAACTTTGCTTNAGACCTGATCTAACAATTGCATCTTGTTTAAGATATTTAGAAAATAATTTAAGAGGTAAAGAGAAAATATTTTATAGTGGCCAGGCTTACAGAAAATCAAATAATAAAAAAGACTCCATTATAAGGAATCAAATAGGTTTTGAAATAATTGGTTCTAAAGATGAAAAAAATGATGATAAAGAAATTATTAACACTGCTATAAAATCTTTATCAGATTTAAGTTATTCAACTGGAACTTTAAAAATTGGAAATATTGAAATTTTTAATTTATTAATTTCAAAATTGGATATACCAAAAAGATGGAAGTTAAGACTATCCAGGCATTTTTGGAGAGAAGATTATTTTAACGATTTATTGAAAAGATTAGAAACAAATTCTGATGTTGATCCAACAATTGTTGAAGTTGATAAAAAAAGATATTTAAAGATGTTAAAAGATAATCAACAAACAATATTTGCGGGACGATCAATCAAAGAAATTTTAAAGAGATTTGATAATAAAATTAAAGATCCAAGAAGAACAAGTAAGGGCAAAAATGTATCAAAAATTATTAAAGAGTTTTTAAAGATAAATTGTCCGATAAATGAAGCTGGTGAAAAACTTAATTTCTTTTTTAAAAAAAATAAGATTAATTTAGTTGTAGATCAAAAATATTTTCCAACTTCATTAAATAAAATTCATAAGCTAAATGTAGAATTTTCAGCATCTTTTGGACGACAATTAGAATATTATACAGGTATGGTTTTTAAAATTGATATCAAATTAAAATCAAAAAATATTAACGTAATCAATGGTGGACGATACGATAAATTAATCTCAGACCTTGGATCAAAAAAACAAGTTCCAGCAGTAGGAGCTGCTTTAAATTTAAATTACTAATGATAAATATTGGAATTCCAAGCAAAGGTAGACTCAGAAATGATATTTTGAAGATTTTTAAGAAGAATAAATTAAATTTAATATCAGAAAGAGGCGAGAGAGATTTACTGGGATCAATCAATAATATAACAAAAGTCAAAATACTATATTTGCATGCAAGGGAAATTGTAGAAAGGCTGGGAGATGGCTCATTGGACCTTGGTTTTTCAGGATATGACTTATTAAAAGAGAGTGAAATTATTACACAAAAAAAAATAAATGTAATAAAAAAATATAATTTTGGAAAAGCAAACTTAGTTATTGCTGTACCNGATCCTTGGATTGATGTTCAAACAGTTGCAGANCTTGAAGAAATTGCTTTTGAATTTAAGGATAAAAAAAAGAAAAGGTTAAGAGTTGCCACAAAATATCCAAACTTAACGAGGGAATTTTTATTTTCAAAAGGTGTAACACAGTTTAAAATAGTCGGAAGTTTAGGAGCGACAGAAGCATATCCTTTCACTGGATCATCAGAGATTATAACTGATATTACTTCAACAGGAGAAACTCTAAGTGCTAATAATCTNAGAGTACTAAAGGACGGTTTAATATTAAAATCTGAAGCCTGTATGATGCGTTCTAAATCTGCACTTAAAAGTAGTATTCTAAATAAAATTGTAAAATTACTTTCTAAGAATTAAGTCCTTAAAATAAACTAAAAAAATCTTAATAATATCAAGATTTCTTAACACAGCATAAAAAGCTATTAAAAATCCAATAAATAGAAAAATTTTAAAGATCAAGACTAATTCCATGTATTAGATATAATATAAATTCACGAATCATGGAAACAATTTTATTATCATTAATTTTAGCTATCGGTTTAGCTGTTTTGTATTTTCAAATTAAAAATAGACCAAAACAAGAAGAAAATGTAGGTGAAAAAATTAAAGATGAATTAAATTCTATCAAAACTTCATTTAGTGATTCATTTGGAAATATGTCTAGAGATATCGCAAAAGATATGACTGGTGCATTAACGAAGGTTGACGAAAAAGTTTTAAACTTTAACCAACAAATTCAAGCTATTAATGAAAGTCAAAATAGTTTTAGTAGAATATTGGCTGGAGTTAAACAATATGGTGGCTTGTCAGAATTTTCTCTTGCTGGAATACTAGAAGATTTATTACCAGCTACTCAATATATTGCAAATGCAAAAATGAAACCAGACGAAACTAGAGATCACGTAGAATTTGCAGTAAAGTTACAAAATGATGTGATGTGCCCTATAGATAGTCATTGGCCTATTGAAAAATATAAAGAAGTGGATGAGGCATTTCAAGAAAAAGATAAAGAAGCTTTGGCTCGAGCACGACATGATTTGGCATTGGCATTTAAAACAAAATCAAAAAATGTTAATCAAAAATATATCAATCCACCACTGACAACAGATTTTGCAATTGTTTATGTACCGACAGAAGGTTTGTATGCAGAACTTTCTAGTTATAGAGATCCAAAAACAAAAGAATTATTATTAGAGGAGCTTAGGAAAAAATATAAAGTAACAATCGCTGGTCCCAATACATTATGTGCAATTATTCAAGCTTATCATTTAGGATTTCAAACACTTAAGATTCAAAAAAATGCGACTCAAATTCATGATGATTTAAAAAGCATTTCAAATAGGTTTATTAAACATTTTGACAACATTATTGTTCTTAGAAAAAAACTTGAAGAAGCTATTAAAGTTACAGAAGATTTTGGAAGAGATGCTAGATCTATTAAAAATGTTTTAGAAAGCATTAAAAATAGAGATGAAAATGAAGATAATGATGATGACCCAGATCCTAAAGCCCCTATGAGTTCCTTTGGAACAGTAGAAAAAAGAAAAGTATCCTAAAAAACTTATATTTATGCAGTGGAATAATAAATTTTCTTACCCAAAATCAATGAGATCTATGGTCAATGGTTCGAGAATGTATGCTGTAAACCAGGAAAAACTACCTTCTGTAACATCAATTTTACAAGCAACTCAAAGCGAAGAAAAAAAAGCTTCACTTGCAAATTGGAAAGCAAGAGTGGGAACAGTAGAGGCAAATAGAATTAAAAATGATGCAAGTAGCCGAGGAACATCAATGCATGCTTTTTTAGAAAAATATTTACTAGGCCAATTAAACCTAGAACTATTAGAGGAACAAGATAATAAATCAAAAAAAATGGCTGATGAAATTATTGAACAAGGAATTAAAAATAAGCTATCAGAAATTTGGGGCACAGAGGCAACATTATATTACCCTGGAAAATATGCTGGAACTTGTGATGCTTGTGGTGTTTATGAGGGGCAGGAGACAATTATTGATTTTAAGCAATCTAACAAACCAAAAAAAGAAGAATGGATTGAGGACTATTATTTGCAATTAGGTGCTTATTCATTAGCTCATAATATTGTGTATAATTCAAGAATTACCCAGGGAATTGTTTTACTTTGCACTGTAGATAATTTATTCCAAGACTTTAGAATTCAAGGTGTAAAATTAGAAGAGTATCAAAATAAATTTTTAGAAAAAGTTGAACAATTTTATCATCAAAGGAATATGAATTAATATGAATTTAGCAATATGGGACATAGAATCTAGCAGTGCTAGTACCTCTTGGGGAAGTATAATTGAAGTTGGTGGAATTTTAGTAGATCCAAATTTTAAAGAATTAGACCGTTTTAATTTTAGGTGTAGACTTCCTGAAGGAGAAATTCCTCAAGCAATGGCTTTAATAGTTAATAAAACTAGTGTTGATTTATTAACTAAAGGAAATCTAAGCCACTACCAAATGCTTAGTCAGTTAGAAGCAAAATTTAAAAAATGGAGTCCAGCAATATTTTTAGGGTGGTCCAACATAGGTTTTGACGATGAAATGATAAGAAATGAATTTTTTAGAGGAATTAGGTATCCATATATAACTAATGCAACACCAAACAAAAGGCATGATGGTCTTAATATAGCAAGAGGAGCCCATGCAGTAGATGAAAGTGTCTTAAAAACTGAAATTAATGCAAAAGGAAATGCGGTTATGAAACTAGAGTCATTAGCTAGAATGAATGGTTTTGAAAGTTCTGGAGCTCACTCAGCATTATTCGATGCAGAATTAACAGTTAAAGTTTTGGGGTTAATTAAAAAAAATCAACCACAGACTTGGGATACCTTTTTAAGAACAGCGAATAAAGTAGATACTGAAGTAATAATTAAAAAAGAAAAAATTTTTACTCTAGCTGAGTATCATTTTGGTAAAAATTATAGGTATGTGGTTTCCCCACTTCACCCAAAGCATTGTATTCATCCAATCTATCAATGGGGACAGGCTGTAGACCTTAAAATAGACCCAATACCATTATTAAATATGTCTGTCTCAGAACTAAAGGGGGCTATTAAAAAATTAAAATTTTTAAAAACAATACGTTCAAATAAAGCCCCAATAATTTTAGAAGCAAGTTATGGAATGCAAGTTGAACCTTATAGCAAATTAGATCCTGATCTAATTAAAGAGAGAGCTAGACTTGTAAATAGTAATGAAAAATTTTCACAAAATATTTTAACAGCGTTACGAGAGAATGCTGAAGAGAAAGCTCAATTTGACTCCCAGGAAGATATTCTTGCAGAAGAAACGATCTATAAAAAATTTACTCCACAAAAAGATACGGCTTTATTTCCAAAATGGCATGCAGCTACGTGGAAAGATAAATTAATTCTATTAGATAAATTTGAGGATGAAAGAATGGTAAGTTTTGGTAAAAAAATAATTTATCAAGAGTCTCCTGAAACACTCCCTTTAGATATGTTTAAATCGATCAAAAGAGCTATAGCAGAGAGGATTTTAAGCAATGAAAAAGAAAAATGGTGGACATGCAAGGAGTTTTACTTTGAATGTGATAATTTAAGAGAAAAATATACTAATGACGAAGATGAGGAAAAACTGAAATTTTTAGACGAAATCAATGAATTTGTTGAAGGGATTCAAAAAAAATATGAAAGTGCATAGTTTGTTTGTTAATTAATTAAAAAAATATTTTTTTACACATTGAATTACAAATAAAATCAAATATACAATATTTATTATGGCAACAGTAAGTGTTACAGATGACAATTTTGACACAGAAGTTTTAAAATCTTCTAAACCGATTGTGGTAGATTTTTGGGCTGAGTGGTGTGGACCGTGTAAACAAATAGGACCAACATTAGAAGAAATTTCAGATGAAATGAAGGATCAAGTAATAATTGCTAAACACAATATTGATAATGAGCCAAATACCCCGACAAAATATGGTGTTAGGGGAATACCAACAATGTTGTTGTTCAAAGACGGTGAATTAAAATCAACTAAAGTTGGAGCAACACCAAAATCAGATATTGTTAATTGGATTAAAGAAAATATCTAATTTAAATTTAAAACTTCTCCAGCAAGATATAAAGAGCCAGTAATTAAGATAATATCATTTTCTTGAAGATTTATAGATTTAATAGCCTCTTCAATAGAATTTTGATATTTAATATTTTTAAAGTTTTTAATTTTATTTTTAAGCTCAGTTCCTTTAATTGCACCAGGTTGATTTGGTATATCAATTGTGGTTAATGATTTAATATCTTTAAAATAACTAATATAATCATTGTGATCTTTATTAGACATCATCCCTAAAATAATATGTTTATTATAATTTATACTTTGTAAATATTGATTTAATACTTTAGCCCCAAGTGGATTGTGAGACCCATCTACAAATAATTGATTGTTTTTAGCTAGGTTTTTTAAATTACCGTTTTTTATTTCTTGTAGTCGAGCAATACTTTCTATTTTAGTAATACCGTTTTTAATATGCTCATCAGTTATTTTATAGTCAACTAATTGCCTTGCGGTTGCAATTGCAGTGGAAATATTTTCTAATTGAAAGTCACCTGTAAGATTTGGTTTTGGTAATATAATTTTACCAAATTCATCTTTGTAATAAAAAAAATTATTTTCTTTCTTTTTAAAATTATAATTTTTATTAAAAATTATTTTTTTAGAGAGATTATTTTTAATTGTATTTTCAATAATTTTTATTATGTGATTAGAACTTTGTTTAGCAATTATAATTTTGGAATTTAACAAAGTTGAGGTTTTCTCAAATATAATTTTTTCAATTACTTGCTCATTTTTTGGAAGCCAATCTAAATGATCAAGTCCAATAGGCGTAATAATGCTAGCTAAATTTTTTTTTAAAATATTTGTTGCATCAAATCTATGAAATAAACCAGACTCTATTAAATTTATATTTTGAGGATATTTTTTTGCATAATGAAAAAAAGCAACAGTAAGTATTTCAAAAAAAGTAATTTGATCTCCATTATTAACCTCTTCTATTTCTTCAAAGAGATTTGCTAATTCATTATCTCCTAAAATTTTGTTGTTGAAAACAAATCTTTCATTAATTTTTTTTATGTGAGGACTTGTGTAAACATTACATTTATAATTTGCTTCTTTCAAAATTGCATATAAGGCTTGAATAGTTGAATATTTTCCATTTGTACCAACAATTGAAATACATCTAATTTGATCTTGGGGGTTTCCTAATTTATGACAAAGATTTTTTGTTCGATCTAAGCTTAGATCTATCTCTTTAGGATGCAGCTTTTGTAAGCGTTCTACTATCTTCTGTAGTTTCATTTATTGCTGTGTTTATAGCAGAATTTTTCTTTAACAATATCGATAATAGCGTCCCTATTTTTTCTCTTAAATCTTTTCTCTCAACAATAAGATCTACAAAGCCAGTTTTTTCAACATATTCACTTCTTTGGAATCCATCAGGTAGTTCCTCTCTAACTGTGCCTTGAATAACTCTAGCACCTGCAAAAGCAATTAATGCACCAGGTTCTGCTAAATGGATATCTCCAAGCATTGCATAAGACGCTGTAATTCCTCCAGCGGTTGGATCAGTTAAAACTACAATATAAGGAAGATTGTTTTTTTTAAGTTCATTAATGGCCAGTGTTGTTCTTGTCATTTGTGAAAGAGAAATTAATGACTCCATCATTCTCATTCCTCCCCCCGAAGTAAAAACTACAAAAGGTTGTTGGTTTTCAATAGCATTTTGAATTCCATATAAAAAAGCCTCACCTTCAGCAGCACCAATCGAGCCACCAATAAAATTAAAATCTGAAGCAATTGCTGTTAGATTAATATTCTTAATATTAGTTTTGACCACCATAATACCACAGTTCATTCCAGTTTTTTTTCTAGCAGCTTTCAATCGCTCAGTATATGGCTTTGAGTCATTCCATTTTAAAGGGTCATCTTGTGGAATAGGTGTTGTTAATACTTCATAATTGTTTTTACCAAAAATAATATCAAACCTTTGTCGTGGATTTATACGATGATGTTTATTGCAAGATGGACACACCATTAAATTGTCTTCTAAATCTTTTTTAAGTATTGGTCCTTTACAACAAGAAGTCCAGTCGCTATTAGCAATTTCATCCTTGCTAGGTCGTTGCCTGATTATTCTTTTTATCTTTTCTCCAAAACGTAAAGTTTTTTTGATCCAGTTCATAAAATTTTGTTTCTTAATCTTTTTACAACATTAGTTACTTTTGTGACAGGATTTTGTCTTAATTTAAGAGAATCAGTGATTTTCTTACATAATATGCTCCCAACAACTAAGCCATCAGCCTTTTTTAATGGTGATATTGTTTTTTCAGTTATTCCAAATCCGATTACAACATTCTTATTTTGATCGAGATTTTTAATCTTATCGTATCTTTCAAGGATTTTGAGAGGTGAAACTTTTAACTTGCCTCCAGTAGTTGAAAGCATACTAATATAATAAATCATATCATGAGAGTCTTTAATAATTTTTTTTAATCTCAAAGTTGATGTTGTAGGAGATATAAGTTGAATAAAGTTAACTCCTCTTTTTTTGCATTTGGCTGCAAATTTTTTATTTTCAGGATAAGGTAAATCAACAACTATTAAACCATCAACTTTTACACTTTTACATTTATCTAAAAATTTATTTTCATTATATTGAAAGATCATATTGTAATAACCCATTAAAATAATTGGTTTAGTTTTTTTTGATTTTTTAAAATTTTTTACTATAGAAAAAACATCATTGATCTTAATGCCATTTCTAATCGCACGGTAAGCACTTGTTTGAATTTGACCACCGTCAGCAATGGGAGTGTTGTGAGGAAATCCTAATTCACAAATATCTGCATAGTTTGAAATAGATTTAAGTATTTCTAATGACTTATTTTTAGTATTATCGCCTGCAACTGTGTAAGTTAGCAGGGCTGGTCTATTCTCATTTTTTGCTTTTTTAAAAGCTTGATTTATTAGAGAGGCCATTATCTTTTACCTAATCTTTCTTTTAAAATATCCCTGTCTTTTTTTGCATCTCCACATGAATTAACAATGATGATAGTATCTTTGTTTAACTTAGGTGCAATTTTGATGGCTTCAGCAAATGCATGACTAGGTTCCAAACTTGGATTTAAATTTTCATATTTTGTGACCATAACATGTGCATCTAGAGCTTCTTCATCTGTAGCATAAGTATATCTTGCTCTTTTAGTATCTTTTAAAAAACAATGAATGGGGCTAACGCCTGGATAATCTAGTCCAGCACTAATAGATTCTGTATCATTAATTTGTCCTTCATTATTTTGACAAAGATAAGATGCTGCTCCATGTAAAATTCCAATCTTGGCATTTCTGCTTAGTGGTGCTGCGTGAAGTTTTGAATTTTTAGGTCCACCAGCTTCTACACCAATTAATTCAATTTGTTTTTTATCATAATCAATAAATTCACTCCAAAAACCATAAGCAGAGCTTCCTCCGCCAACACAGTTAATTAGTTTTATTTTTTTTGGAATCTTTTTGAATTCTGATTTTAATTGTATTTTTAATTCTCTGGAGATTTGTGCAGTACTCCAGCCACAAATTTTAACAAATATATTTGGCCCTACAGTGCTGCCAACACACATATGAGTGTTATCACAATTAGACACCCAGTACCTCATGCATTCACTAACGGCATCAACTAGTGTTTGACTTCCTGAATAAACAGGAACTATTTCAGCTCCATTTTTTCTCATTGCATCACAGTTAGGCTTTTGTCTTTTAATGTCTTTTGCTCCCATAAATATTTTACATTTAAGACCAAATTTTTTAGCAGCCATACTGAGCATTTTTCCTGCATAACCAGCTCCTGTATCACCAACAATATATTTCTTTCCCATTGCTTTACAGATAAGAGCATGGACAGTTGCATTGTATATTTTGTGCGCACCTCCATTAGCCTCAGAAACAACTTTTGCCCAAATTTGTGCACCTCCCAAATGATTTGTTAGATTATCAAGTTTTACAAATGAAGTAGGTGTTCCGATATAGTTTTTGAAATAAAAATCTCTTTTCTTAAGAAATTTTTTATCTTTTCTAAGTTTTTTAAATTCTTTTGTTAAATCTTCTACAGGCTTTTTTAAAGTCTCAGGAATAAAACTTCCTCCAAATTTACCACCCCAAAAGCCACTTTGATTATGTTGATCAATTAATGGAATTCCTCTTTTAAGTTTCATTTTGTGCCTGTTCTATCTTATTTAAAAATATATCTATTTTGGATTTATCTTTTACCCCAGAAGTCTCAAGACCCCCAGATATATCTATAATATCTGCTATTTTTTTATAATTTTCAAGATTATCATTTATTTGAATGTTACCAGCAATCATTAGTGGTTTGCTAACCTTTATTTTTTGAATAAGATTATGATCAAAAGTCATACTTTTTTCGTAACCCTTGCTATCAAATAAATAAATGTCGGTTACTTCTGAGAACAAAAGGTATTTTTGAACGTCAGATTTATCTTTTATAGTTAAAGCAGTAATAATTTTTCTATTATATTTTTTTTTTATCATTTTAATTTCTTCAGGTGTGCAGTCATAAATTTGATAATAATCAAAGGGCAGATGCTTAATTTTTTCTAAAATATCTTCATTAGGTTTAACAAGTACAGCTACAAAATTAGATTTTTTTTTATCTAATTTTAATAGTTCGTTTAGTTTTTCAACTTCAACATATCTTGAGCTTTTTTTATAGTTGCATATGAACCCAATAAACTGGGGNGGGTATGGATGATTAATTATAAAATTAAGAGTGTCGAGATCTGAGATGCCACAGATTTTAGATCCTTTGATCATTTATTTAGGTGATCAATTAATCTTTGGATATTGTTTTTGATATTTCCTTTAATTAATGATCTTCCCATTACAATTCCAGAAACTTTATTTGAAAAAGCTTCATTAGGAGTCATTACTCTCGATTGATCATTTGTACTGTCTCCAGGTAATCTTATTCCAGGAGTTACAATAAATAAGTTTGGATATTTTTTTCTAANTATTTTTGATTCTTGCGCNGAGCAAACTATACCGTCACACCTTGATTTTTTTATTAGACCAGCTTGTTTTAATACCAATTGTTCCACTGACTTTGTGTACCCTATTTCTTTAAGAGATTTATTATTAAGACTTGTTAGAATTGTTACACCAAGTACTTTTAAATCTTTATTTATTGATTTAGCTTTCTTTTTAATTGCCCTTAACATTTCAAGACCACCATTTGTGTGAACAGTTATATATTTGCACTTTTTTAAATCTTTTAAACTATCAACTGCAGATAATGCTGTTTGTGGAATATCATTAATTTTTAAATCTAACCAAAAATCTTTTTTAAAATTTTCTAAAAATTTCCTTCCTATTTTAGAATAAAAAAANTGCAATCCAAACTTTGGCANAATTTTAAGTTTTTTTGTCTGTGTTTGTCTTATAATTTTCTTTATTTCACTTAAATTTGAAGTATCGCAAGCAACAAAAATATTTTTATTTTTCATTATTTAATTTGTTAAACATTTCTTTTGACATTTTAAAGTGAATAGTTTTTTTCTCTGGAGTATTCACTTTTGTGCCAGTTTTTGGATTTCTCGATATTCTTGATTTTTGTGTGTTTGTTGAAAAAATTCCAAAACCTCTTAATTCAACACGATCACCTCTTTTTAAGGCTAACTTTATTTCACTAAGAATAATATCAGTAAATTTCTTTAAATCTTTTTTTAAAAAATTTGGATAGTTGTTGTTGATTTTTTTTAAAAGCTTGGATTTAACAATAGCCAATGTTTATTCGTCTTCTTTAGTTTTTTTTTCTTTTTTTTCTAACTCGTCAGATAATGATGAGAAGGGAAGATTTTTTCCAGATAGAGGACTTGAAAATTTTGAAATTGCATCTTTATTCTGCATTTCTTCAAGTAGCTTTATACTTAACGTTGCTTTTCTTTTAGCAGCATCCAGTTCAGCTATTGCACAATCTATTCTTTCGCCTCCCGTAAATCTTGCAGGTCTAGCATCTGCTGCGTTTATTGCAATTTGAGATTTTTTAATAATAAAATCCATTTCACATCCTTCTGGTCTAACTACTAGACCTTTGCTATCTGATGATATTATTTTAACCGTGATTGCTTCTTTAACTTTTTTATCTTTAAACCAATCAAAAGGATCTGGTTGTGTTTGGCGTAGACCCACTCTTATTTTTTGTTCTGCTGCTTTTATTTCTAATACTTTAACTTTTAATCTATCACCAATGTTATGTTTGATTAATTCTTCTTCTCCATTTGTAAGATAAGTAAGATCATTGCAGTGTAAAAATGCATCTATATCTAGTCCGTCAATTTTTAGGAAAATTGAGTATTCGTTTTTACTAACAATCTCTCCTTCTAATTCAGAGCCTACTGGATGTTTTTTTTCAAGAACTTCAAATGGGTTTTCAGAAGTAAGACGGTGTGATATTGCAACACGTCTTTTTTCTTTATCAATTTCCGTTATTACACAATCTATTTCATCACCAACCTTAAACATTTTTTTTGCAGACACATTTTTTTTGGTCCAGCTTAATTCACTTGAGTGCAATAAAGTAGTTAGTCCAGGCTCTAATTCACAGAAAGCCCCAAAATCCATTAATTTAACAACTTTTACTTTATATGTTTTTTTAAGTTCATAGTTTGAAATATGTTCAAATGGATCTGGTGAAAGTTGTTTCACAGAACAACCTACTTGTAATTTTTCTTTATCTACAGAAATAACTAATAGATCATGTTTCTCTCCAATATTGAAAACTTCATCAGGATGATTTACTCTTGAATAAGATATTTCTTGAAGATGAACCAAAACATCAAGCTCACCGTTTACATTAAAAAAACACCCAAAAGAACTATAGCCTTTAACTTCAGCCCCTTTAATAACATCTCCAACTTTAAATTTTTCTATAATTTTAATCTTATCCTCTTTTTTAAATGATGAAATAATTTCTCTTCTAGAGACACAAGCGTTACCTCTAATTTTATCAAGTTTAATTAGAGCAAATTTTTGAGGTTCATTCATTAAGTGGCTAATGTCTTTCAAGGGTTTGTCTGAAATTTGAGATCCAGGTAAAAACATTAAAGAGCCAGTATCAATATGTTCTACAATGCATCCACCTTTGACACGAGCAGTAATTTTACCCATTATCGGCTCATTTTTTTCGTACGCTTCAACTAACTTATCCCAGCCCTGTATTTTTTGTGCTTTTGAAGCCGAAACAAGAATCTCACCTTTTTTATCTTCCAATCTTTCTAATAGAACTGAAATCTTTTCACCTAATTTTGCTTTTTCAAGCATACCCATACTTTTTAATTCATTTATATCTAATATTGGTTCAGATTTTAAACCAGGGACTTCAAGAAAAACAAAATTATCCGTAACTTTATTAACTGTTCCTGTTATTACTTTACCTTCCTCAAGGTTTTTAATTTTAGTAAATTGAGTATTAAGTAATTTTTCGAATTCTTTTGAGGCTGGGCTTGATAGGTCTTTATAAATTTCCATTAAAGTTTTAATTTTTTGTCCATAATTTGTTTAATTTTTAAAAAGCATGCTCTTTTAGTTAAATTTGTTGTATTAATCAAGATCGAATCTTGAGTTTTCTTTAGTGGTGAAATTTTTCTATTATAATCACTTTTATCGCGTTTTTTGATGCTTTTGAGCACTTCATTTAAGGATATTTTTTTATTAAACGTTTTTAATTCTTTATATCTTCTTAAAGCTCTAGTTTTTGGGCTTGCTGTAATAAAAAATTTAAATTCTGCATCAGGTATTATTTTATATGTGATATCTCTACCATCAAGGCATGAACCATTGTATTTTTTTGGAGGATTGTAAGCACTCTTAATTTGAAAATCGTGAACTAACTTTCTTACATTTTTATTTTTGGAAATGACTGATGCCATTGTGCCAATTTCGTCTGATAATAACTTTTTATTTTCAAGGTCTTTCATCTTTAGTTTCTTCATTCTTTTTTTAACCAATGAAAAATTATATTTTTTAGGTTGAGTAATTTTTATATTGGCTATTAGACGATATATTTTTCCAGTATCTAAATAAAATAAATTATAGTGTTTTGAAATTAATTTTGCTTGAGTTCCAGCACCTGCTGCAGCAGGGGAGTCAATTGCAACCTTAATTTTCTTTTTAGAAATCATAATTTTTTTTTACTTATTTTTTTAATTATTTCTAAAAACGATGGAAATGAAGTTTTAATAGAATCAGAATCATGAATTGTCCATTGTCCGCCAAAAGTAAGAGCCGCGATGGTGCTCATCATAAAGATTCTGTGATCTTTTAAAAAATTTTTGATTACAATATTTTTTTTAATTTTTAGTTTAGGTTGACCATATATTTTAATAGAATCTTTTGTGAGTTCAGTCTTAACACCCATCATGTTTAAAATTTTTGATCCTAAGTTCAGTCTGGGACTTTCTTTTTGATTTAGTTCAGAAATATCCTTAAAATATGAATTGCCCTTAGCCTTTGCAGCCACTAAGAAAATAATTAAAAATTCATCAATAGCACTACTATTTAGTTTTGTAGGGCAATTTATTGCTTTAAGATTATTAGCACTTTTAATTAAAAGATCAGAAATTTTTTCTCCCCTGTATACTTTTTGTTTTTTAAATATTATTTCTGCACCCATTCTTTTTAAAATTTTAATAACACCTATTCTTGAAGGATTAACATTTACATCTTTTATTAGTAGCTTTGAATTTTTTGATAGAATTGTTAAAACCATAAAAAAAGCACTAGAACTTATATCTCCAGGTATTTTATAATTAAAAGGTTTTATTTTTTTGGGNCTTTTTAATTCTATAAAGTCATAGTTTTTATTTTTTTTTATCTTGATGGGTATGTTTAAATATTTAAAAAGTAATTCAGAATGATTTCTAGATTTTTTAGCTTTAATCATAGTTTTACCAACTGTATTAAGAGCAGCTAGCATTACACTACTTTTGCACTGAGCNGAGCCTCTGTTTTCAAAATAATTAATAATTTTTGGATTTTTAAGACCCAAAATTGATAAGGGTAATTTACCTTTTTTTTTATAAAAAAATTTTGCACCAGATTTATTTAAAGGATCAGTTACTCTAGAAAAATCTCTTTTCGATAAACTTTTATCTCCAAGTAACTTTATTTTATGAGGTGATTTAATTAATAATCCAAGTATTAGTCGACCCAAAGTTCCAGAATTTTTAGCATCAATTGTTAAATTTTTTTTATATCTAAATCCATTAATTCCATTACCAAAAATTTCACAATAATTATTTTCTACCTTAACTTTTATTCCCAATCTTTTTATTGCATTAATTGCTGCCAATACATCACCTGACATTAAAAGATTATTCGCTGTTGATTTACCAGTAGTTTGTGAGGCCAATAAAACCCATCTTATGGATAAACTTTTGTCACCTGCAACTTTTATAGTATTATTAAAGGGGTTTATTGTTTGTTTTATCGAAATGGATTTACTCATTGAGATCAAATAAATTAATTTATTTTGAACGAGTCTCCAAAATATGCATTTTTAGCCTCATTATTATTTATCAATTCTGAAGGTGTGCCACTAGCAACTACTTTGCAATTTGAAAGAACTATTGCAACATCTACGCAAGATAATAGATCTCTAGCTTGATGGTCACAAAGTATTATTGTTATGTTGTTTTCACTTTGTAAGTTTACAATTATTTTTTGTANNGTTTTTATAGTCATAATATCCAATGCAGCGAAAGGNTCATCTANAAGTAGAATTTTAGGATTTCCCAATAAAGATAAAGCTATAACTAAGCGNTTCTTCTGNCCTCCAGATAAATAACTTGCNTTTATATCCCTTACTGNATCCAATTCAAATTTTGATATTAANGANTTAATTTTTTCATATCTTACCTTTTTATTTTTGATCAAAAGTTCACCNATAGCATTCANATTTTCAAGAAGAGTCATNTTGTGAAAATAACCGCCATACTGCGGCACATATCCAATTTTGAATTGGGTCGTTCTTAAGTAAATAGGATAGTCATTAACATTTTTTGAGTCGATAATTATAGAACCATACTGTGGTTTGATGAGGCCGGTTATTAAATTAAATATAGTTGATTTACCAACACCATTAGGACCAAGTAATCCAAGTATTTGACTTTCATTTATTGAAAAATTGATGTTATCTAAAATTTTTCTTTTACCAAATGAAAGACTTATTTTGTCAATTTTTATTATTGGNTTTTTTTCCTTATAAGATTTAATTCGAAATTTTTTTATTATAGCCATTAGTTTAAAGTTANNACTTTCACTTTTTTTGTTTTTTTATCCATAAGAATTTTTGAATTTTTTGTTACTAAGTCTATTTCNATTCTATCTGCACGTAATTCAGTATTCAAGTTTTTATAGATTATTTTTTTTGATATGGAAGCTAAATTTTTATCAAAAAATAGTTCTAAATTTTGTGATGATATTTTATGATCATCATAAGCAGCAAGAACATTTTCAAAAAACTTGGTGTCATGATTTAATTTATTATAAATTGCTTTATCAGAGCTAATTAAGATAGGGCTTGAATTAGTAAATTGTATAACACCCNTAACNTCCTCCATTAAAATCAAATTTGGTTGATTTGGGTCAAATTCTGCTAATTTGGATTGTACAATATACTCATTTCCTATTTTGTCAGCAGCAAAATATTTAATATTACTCATTAAATTATTTTGATTTGAGTCAGAATTATTAATTTTTGAGTCATACTCTTTTGTAAGATTTGTTGGCTTGAAATAAAATTTAAAAAAAATTACTGAAATAATTATTATTAACAAAAATAAAAAAACTTGTATTATTATTTTTTTTTGCATTTCAATTAAACAATATTATTTTCAATAATATTATGTATGTGAACTATTCCAATAGTTTTATTCTTTTTTAAATTATCATATACACATAAGCTCGTAATTTTATTCTCGTTCATTATTGAAAGAGCCTTAACTCCAAGCGTTTCTTTATCAACTTTCAGTGGGTTTCTTGTCATTATTTCTTTAACTTTAAGTTTGTGCAAATTTTCGTTTTTTTGAGACATTCTTCTGATCTGACCGTCAGTAATTATTCCTTTAGTTATTCCTTTTTTATTTGTTACTATTAATGTTCCTAACTTTTTATTAGTTATAATTTTTAAGGCTTTTTTCATATTGGAATTTTCATTTATAAAAGGAATATTATTTTTTGTTAACATCAAATCTTCAACAGTTTTAAGTTTGGCACCTAGGTTTCCAGAAGGGTGAAATTTTTTAAAGTCTTTTTTACTTATTTTTTTCTTTTTTAACGTTGCAACTGCTAGAGCATCACCAATGCTAAGTTGATTAATAGTACTTGATGTAGGAACAATTCCTAATCCAGCTTCAGTAACTTCTGGTGTCAATATTTTTATGTCTGAGGCCTTATATAGTAATGAATTTTTTTTTGACATTATACCAATTAAAGTGATTTTATTTCTATTTGCATATTTAATTATATTTTTTAATTCTTCAGTAGATCCTGAATAACTAATCAAAATTAATATATCTTTTTTAGAAATACTTCCTAAGTCACCATGAGAACAATCATTTGCTGAAAGAGAAAATGATGGAGTCCCAACTGAAGAAAGAGTTGCTGCAATTTTAGCCCCTATTAATCCACTTTTACCTACGCCACATATAATAACTTTTGACTGACATTTTGAAATTACGTTTACAGCTTTGTCAAAGGAGTTATTTATAGATTTTTTTAATTTTTTAAGAGCAATTATTTCAAGATCTATTACGTCCTGAGCAATTTTTTTTACGTCTTTCTTTTGCATTTAGTGGGACCAAATATCATCGTTAAATGAGGCCAAATCAAGATCTACTCTAGTTTTAAGAAATTTCAAACAATCATTATATAAGTGTATTCTATTTTCTCTAACAAGAATTTTATTAAGTTCCTCATGAATTCGATGTAAATAAATTACGTCATTAGCACAATATTTAAGTTGAGCCTCGGTTAATTTGCCTCCAAAATCAGAACTTTGAAACTGTTTGCTTATGTCTATATTTATAAATTCTTTTATTAATACCTTTAAAGAGTGACTGTCAGAATAAGATCTCGCTAATTTTGAGGCTATTTTAGTATCAAGAATATTTTCTGTAGTTATTTTGAGATAATGTTTGATATGTGCCATATCGGCTCTACCATAATGAAATATTTTAGTAATTTTTTTATCTTCAAGCATTTTACTTAAATTTGGTGCTTTATAATTTTTCCTATCCAATTGAATGATATGTGCATCTGAATTTCCACTTGAAACTTGAATGAGACATAAGGGGTCTCGTTTAACATTGAGGCCCATGAATTCTCCATCTACTGCTATAATATTGCCTAAATCTAAATCTTCTGGTAGATCATCCTTGTGAAGTTTAATATCAATATTCATTTTTAATTATATATATATGAAACAAAAAAATTGTCTAATTTTCGGNGGTAGTGGACAAATTGGTAGANATTTAATAAGAAAATTAACAAAAAATAATTACAAAGTGACTGTAATTACTAGAAATCTTCATCAAAAAGGTTACTTAATTAAGACGCAAGCTAATGCAGGCTACATAGATGTAGTTGAAGCTGAAATTTATGAAGAGAAAAAAATTAGAAAACTTTTTAGTAAAGCAGATATTTGTATTAATCTAATTGGAATTTTATACGAAAGTGGCAAAGGAAACACCTTTGAAAACATTCATTCTAATTTTGTAAATATTTTATCAAAACTATGTAAGGAGTATAAGGTTGAACAATTTATTCATATATCAGCACTTGGTATTGATAATGCGATTGATTCTAAGTACGCAAAAAGTAAATTAAAAAGTGAAATAAACATCCAAGAAAATTTTCCTTTGGCAACAATATTAAGACCATCTGTAGTTTATTCAGTTGATGATAATTTTACAACAAATTTTATGACTCTTTTAAATAGATTGCCAATTTTTCCTCTCTATTATAATGGCAAAACGAAGTTCACTCCGATTCATTGCTCAGATTTAACAGACATAATTTTTCATATTATTTCAAATAATATACAATCTAAAATTATTGATTGTATTGGACCTGAAATTATTTCTTTAAAAGAAATTTTAAAAAAATTATTAAAATTAATTAATAAAAAAAGATTACTGGTACCAATGCCTTTGTTTTTTGCGAAAATTTCTGCACATATATTTCAGATATTTCCAAAACCATTATTAACAGTTGACCAACTTAAGCTTCTTAAATATGATAATATTTCATCTGGAAACTATAAAACAAATTTTGACATTGGAGTTCCCAGTGTAAGATTTTTTGATAAAGAAGTTGAAAAATATTCTTATATGTGGAGAGAAGGTGGAAAATTTTCTACTGAAAAATATAATTCAGTTGATTAAAATTTTAATAATAATTATTAAGATTAAATTATCGTTAAAACTACAAAAACGCTATAATAGGTTCACCTAAATTTAATCCAAAATAAAAACAGCTTATTAAAGGAATTAAAGAAACTTTTAAGTAATTATTAAGCTGTGCCAGTCTTTTTATTTACATTGTATTGTGGCACTTCATTATCTTTATCATTCACATCTTCTTTTTTACCTTTTGGTTGGTATGCGTAGAGAAGATGCAGTTTACAGTAGGAAAAATCCTTTAATGAAGATCTCCCACAAAAATAGAATGACTCTTCTTCCGGATGTCCAATTGGCCATTTGCAAGAATTGTCATCTAGATCTTCTAATTTTTTTGGGTTTTCAGGTTCAAAATCTTTTTCAATAATCAGTGATTTAAATTTGCTTTTTCTGCCACGTTTTACTTTTACACTATTTTCATCTTCAAAATCTTTATCGTGCTTTTGCCTTATTGGAGCAGTTCTAGTTTTGATCTTAGAGGAGAGTTGTAATCTATGAGCTTTTCCAATTACTGCATTTCTACTAATTCCACCAATTATTTCTGCAATTTGACTTGCTGTACTTCCTTTTCCCCAAAGATCTTTTAATTTCTGTATTTTTTCTTCGTTCCAACTCATAAACTATATTTTGTGTGTCTGTTTAATTTAATCACTATATACAGATCACATAGTATATTAAAAAAAACAACTTAAATTTTGCTTTTTTACACAAATATTTAAAATTTTTTATATATGATTACTTATGGTTGAATTAAATAAAAAATACTTAATTAAAAGAAGAAAATTTGGTGTCGTAAATTGGGTTGGTTTTAAAAGCCTTTGGTTGAAAGAGTGCAACAGATTTATAGCTGTATGGCAACAAACATTACTATCTCCGCTTGTATCAAGCTTATTATTTTTGTCTGTTTTGTCTTTGGCTTTAGGAAATAATAGAGGAGATGTTCTCGGGCATTCTTTCATAAATTTTTTAGCACCAGGACTAATTGCAATGAGCTTGCTTACACAGTCATTTAGTCACTCTGTTTCATCATTAATGATTGGAAAAATACAAGGCAATATAGTTGATATGCTTTATGCACCCTTATCAGCTGTTGAAGTTTCAATGGCAATTATTTTAGCAGCAATAGCAAGAAGTTTTTTAATTGCAATCATTTCAATAGTTGTATTTTCTTTTATAGTTGAGATGCATATAAATAATATTTTTTATATTATAATATTTGGATTTCTAAGTTCATTTATTTTAGGAAGTTTAGGTTTTATTGCTGGTCTTTGGGCAGAAAAATTTGATCATACAGCCACTGTTACCAATTTTATTATTACGCCGTTAAGTTTTTTATCTGGAGTTTTTTATTCGATAGATAAATTACCTAATATTTTTCAAATTATAAGTCATATAAATCCTTTTTTTTATATGATTGATGGATTTAGATTTGGTTTTCTTGGACAGTCTGATGGCTCTATCAAATTAGGATTAATATATTTAATATCATTAAGTTTTATAATGTGGTTTATAGCTTATTATCTTTACAAAAAGGGTTATAAAATTAAGTCATAATAATGAGCTCATTAGCAAAAAATTATAATAGAAAAAAAATCGCATTTACAAAAGGTAAAGGCAGTTTTCTATATTCGATAAATGGGAAAAAATATTTAGATTTTGTTCAGGGCATCGCAGTAAACTCCCTTGGACATGCCAATCCATATTTAATAAAAGCTCTAACGAATCAAGCAAAAAAAGTTTGGCACGTGTCTAATGCTTTTCAAATACCTGAAGGTGAAAGACTAGCAAAAAGATTAACCCAAAAAACTTTTGCGGACTATGTAATATTTCAAAATTCAGGAACAGAAGCAACGGAAGCAGCGATTAAAGTTGCAAGAAGATATTTTTATTCAATCGGACAACCAAAAAAAAATAGAATTCTTTGTGTTAAAAATTCTTTTCATGGAAGAACAATTGCTGCAATTTATGCAAGTGGTAACAAAAAAATGACTGAAGGATTTGGTCCAAAAGTAGACGGTTTTGATCATTTTACTTTTGGTGATCATAAGGGACTTAAGAAAGCTATTACCAATAAAACTGCTGCTATTATGGTTGAAACTATTATGGGTGAGGGTGGAATTAAGGTCATCCCAGATTGGTGTTTGAAAGGACTTAGAAAAATATGTAATCAAAAAAAAATTCTTTTAATTTTAGACGAAGTTCAGTGTGGAATAGGAAGATCTGGAAACTTTTTCGCTTTTGAAAAATCAAAGGTTAAACCTGATATTGTGCCAATAGCAAAAGGAATTGGAGGTGGTTTTCCAATTGGGGCAGTTTTGATGAATAAAAAAACAGCGTCTGGAATAGTCCCTGGAGTTCATGGATCAACTTTTGGAGGAAACCCTAATGCCTGTAGCGTTGCTTTAGCAGTAATGGATCAAATATTTAAAAAAGGATTTTTGACTAATGTTAAAAAAATTTCAAAATACTTTCACTATGAATTAAATAAGATTAGAAATGAATACCCCCACATTATTAAAGAAGTAAGAGGTGTTGGCCTATTAATAGGCTTGCAACTATTTAAAGATCAAACAAATTTTATACAAAAATTAATGGACAATAAATTATTAACAATTAGAGCTGCAGAAAATGTAATAAGAATTTTGCCACCACTTAATGTAAAAAAAAAAGAAATAGATTTATCTATAAAGATTATTAGAAAAGTCTGTAAAGAATACAAGTAATGATTAAACATTTTATAAATCTAAAAGATATTCCTGCCTCAGACTTAAGAAAAATAATTTTGGATGCAAAAAAAAGAAAAATAAAAAGAAAAAACTTAAACACGCTTGATGTAGATAAAGATAATCCACTTAAAGGAAAATTACTAATTCAAATGTTCGAAAAAGCAAGCTCAAGAACAAGACTAAGTTTTTATCTGGCAATAAAACAATTAGGTGGAGGAACCATAACCATTAAAGCTAATGAATTACACCTGGGCAAGGGTGGAGAAAGTTTAGCAGATACTGCAAAAATTTTATCAACTTATGGTGATGGTTTTATGTTGAGAACAGATAGTGATAAAAAGATTGAAGAATTTAGTAAATATTTGAGTATCCCAATTATTAATGGGTTAAGTCCATCATCACACCCCACACAAGTCTTGTCAGATATTTTTACTGTTGAAGAAATTACAAATAAACCTATTTCAAAATTAAATATTTGTTGGATAGGAGATTCAAATAATGTCCTTAATAGTTTAATTGCTACATCAGTTAAGTTTTCTTTTAATCTAACTATTGGTTGTCCAAAAAATTATGAGCCTAAAAAATTTGTGATTGATTGGGCAAAAAAAAATAATAAAAAAATTAATATTTATAATAATCCTATAAAAGCAATAAAGAATGCTGATATTGTTTTTTCAGATAAAGTTGTTTCTTTAAATGATAAAGTAAATAAGTTAAAAAAAATTAAAGATTTTAAAAACTTTCAAATAAACTCTAAATTAATGAGTTTTGCCAAAAAGAATGCTATTTTTTTACATTGTCTTCCAAGAGGGTCCGAGGTTTCTGATAAAGTATTTCTGGGTAAACAATCTCGGGTTTGGCAACAAGCTCTTAACAGAGTTCATGTTCAAAAAAGTATTTTATTATATTGTTTTGGTAAATTAAGGTAAAGGTTTGGGACTGTCGCTGTTTTGATTNAGGTATTTGATTATGGAAGCTCTATCTTTTTCTTTACGTAAACCAGCATAAGACATTTTNGTACCTTTTATATAGGACGCNGGTTTTTTTAAAAAACCATTTAATTCCTCAAATGTCCAATCTTTATCATATGAGGCTAAAGCTTTAGAGTATTTATAATCAGCAACACTACCAACTTTTCTTCCAACAACATTATATAGTGCAGGCCCAATTTTATTTGCACCACCACTATTTATTGAGTGGCAAGCAACACATTTTTTAAAAATTTTTTCACCACTTGCAATGTCACCTTGAGCCATGATTGCTGCTATATCTATTTCTTCAACAATCTTTGTTGCTTGAGACTCACCAGAAGAAATAGAAGAACTCTCTACTTCTATTTTATAACCTGGATTTTCCGGCTTTTTTACATGAAAAACCAAGTCTGTAATTTTTCCTAGACCAATTACAAGTAGTGCAACCATTANGATTGCTGCAATTATTTTATTTAGTTCAAACGAATCCATTTTAAATATATTATTTTGGACATATAACATGATAATTTAAAAATTACTTAATTTTTAATTTTAATTTTTGCGTCTGTTAGACGCATAAAGTGGATAAATTTATAATGACAAATACACTAATATTAATCCCATCAAGAATGGCAGCTACTAGATTGCCAGGAAAACCTCTCTTAAAAATTAATGATTTATCTATTATATCTCATGTTTTTAAAAAGGCAGAAGAAACAAAAATCGGCAAAGTTGTAGTTGCTGCAGAAGATCAAGAAATTTTGGACGATGTAAAGAAAAATGGAGGACACGGAATTCTAACAAATAAAAATCATAAAACAGGAACAGATAGAATTTATGAAGCCTATAAGAAACTTGATTTAAAAAACATTGATTACATATTAAATTTACAGGGAGATGAGCCAAATATAGATAAAAAAGATATAATAAATCTTAATAATTTAGCAGTCAAAAATAATTCTGAAATAGGAACACTGGCAGCAAAAATTAAGGATAACCAAATGCTAATNGATAAAAATGTTGTAAAAGTTCAGACTGAAAAAAATTTAGAAAAAGGTAATTTTTCAAAAGCAATCAATTTTAGTAGGGAGAATTTATCAAATCTAAACAATAATATTTATCATCATATTGGCATATATTTATATCAGGTAAATGTGTTAGAAAAATTTGTAAGACTTAATCAAACAAAAAATGAAATTCAAAATAAATTAGAACAGCTTAGAGCACTAGATAATGACTTGAAGATTAGCGTAGCTTTAGCNGAGTCCTCATCTATTGGTGTTGATACAGAAGAAGATTACCTAGCTATAAAAAAAATTATGGAATATAAAAGATAAAATGAAAAAAATTTATTTTCAAGGAACATTTGGAGCTTATTCTCATTTAGCAGCTAGTGAAATTGACCCCAAAGCAGAAATTATACCTTGCAAAACATTTGATGAGTGTTTCTTAAAAGCTTCATCAGATAAAAGTTCAAGAATGATAGTACCAGAGTCTAATCGTATTACAGGAAATATAGGAATTGAATATTTAATTTTTAAATACAGACTGAACATATATTCAGAACATTTTCAAAAAATTGAACACAACTTATTAGGACAGCCTGAAAGCGAACTAAGTGATATCAAAGATGTTTTTTCACATTCGCAAGGGTTATCACAATGTTCAAATTTTATTAAGAAGAATAATTTTGTTGAACATATAAGAGCTGACACTGCAGGATCTGCAGAGGCCATTTCAAAAAATAAAATTAAAAGTGAGGCAGCAATTGCCTCATCACTGAGTGCAAAAATTTANAATCTAAAAATACTTGCACCTAATATTGAAAATGAAAGTGGTAATACAACTCGATTTTTAATGATGGGAAAGGAAGTTTTTCAACCCAATTTTGAAAAAAAGAAATATATAACTTCTTTTTTGTTTAAATTAAAAAGTAAGCCGGCTGCACTTTACCAGTCTTTAGGTGGCTTTGCTATTAATGGGGTTAATCTTACAAAGCTGCAGAGTTATCCAGAACAAAATTCTTTTGAAACATATTTTTTTCTATGTGATTTAGATGGCCATATAGAAGATCCCAAAGTTCAAAAATCTCTTGAAGAATTAGGACTTCATTGTCAAGATTTTCACGTACTAGGTGTTTTTGAAGCTGATAAGTTTAGACAAAATAAATAAGAAACTTTTCTTGTAGAATAGAAAACATTACTGTTATAATAGTTTTCTGGAGGCTAGAGGTGAAAGCTGCTTGAACCCGACCAGATCTTAACAGAAGCAGTCGTAGAGACAGTTTTTCAGGTTCTAGTCTCCTTTTTAAAATGAATAAAAATACAAAAGTTTTAGCATTAAAATATAGACCGCAAACATTTGNAGACTTAATTGGTCAAAATGTTGTTGCTGAAACAATTTTAAATTCAATCGAAGCAAATAAAGTGCCTAATGCTTATCTTTTTACAGGGATTAGAGGAATAGGCAAAACGACAATCGCAAGAATAGTTGCTAAATCTTTAAATTGCTCAAATGGGATAGGTAAAATCTGCAAAGAAGATTTATGTGAAAATTGTAAATCTATTTCCAATTCAAATCATATTGATGTTTTAGAGATGGATGCAGCAAGTAAAACAGGTGTTGATGATGTTAGAGATTTAATAGAGTTTTCAAGGTATGGACCCACTACAGCAAAGTACAAAATATTTATAATTGATGAAGTTCATATGCTTAGTAAGCAAGCATTTAATGCATTATTAAAAACTTTGGAAGAACCACCAGAATATTTAAAATTTATTTTTGCAACTACAGAAATCAAAAAAATTCCAATTACAGTAGTATCACGCTGTCAAAGATTTGATTTATCAAGGATTAAATCTTTAGAGTTATTCGATTTTATTAAAAAGATTAAAGATAAAGAAAATGGAAATGTATCAGATGAAGCTCTTAAATTAATAGTTAAAATTTCAGAAGGTTCTGTTAGGGATGCACTTTCTTTATTGGATAGAGCATTACTTACTTTAAGCAAAGATAAGGAGTTGGATCTTAAGTCAGCACAAAAAATATTTGGTTACTTCGATAAATCACAATTGATTAGTTTATTTGAATTTATATTGAAAGGAAATGAAAAAGAAGTCTTAAGTATTTATAGAGAAATCTACAATCAAGGAGTTGAACCCAAAGTTTTTCTAAATGATTTTCTTGAAATTTTATACTATTTTAAAAATGCAAATTCTTTAAGCATGGATAGTACAA
>JGI26273J51734_10000266_pt1 | contig 27347 bp, 19 predicted proteins | sample SaaInlV_125m_DNA_FD_51734 | JGI IMG/M metagenome (IMG submission 51734) | reverse complement strand
GTACGTAATTGATTAAGAATTAGTTGTGTAAATGACATTCCTGATGCATAGGGGATAGAATTTTCATCTTTATTAGAAGAATTATAAGAATTGAGTTTGTAATCAGGAATTTCATCATCATTGATATAATCTTCCACATCAATATTTTCATCATCATTGAATTCATCATTATTTATAAGCTCTGTAATTTCAAGCGCAGGGTTTTCTTCAATTTCTTGTTTTAGTTTTTGTTCAAAATCTAAAACAGGCAATTGAATTAGCTTCATCAATTGGATTTGTTGAGGAGATAGCTTTTGAGATAATTTTAATTTTAAGGACTGCTTAAGCATCTGTTAAATTTTTAGAACTCTGCATTTTGTGGAGTTCTTGGAAAAGGAATTACATCTCTAATATTTGACATTCCGGTTGCAAACATAATTAACCTTTCAAACCCAAGTCCAAAACCTGAATGTTTAGCTGTCCCAAACTTTCTCAAATCTGTATACCACCACAAATCATTTGGATTTACGCCTATATCATTCATTTTTTTATTTAAGACATCCAATCTTTCTTCACGTTGAGATCCACCAACAATTTCTCCAATGCCTGGAAATAGAATATCCATTGCTTTAACAGTTTTGTTGTCATCATTCAGTTTCATGTAAAAGGCCTTAATTTTTGCAGGATAATCATATATTATGACTGGGCATTTAAAATGTTTTTCAACTAAATATCTTTCATGTTCACTTTGTAAATCTGCACCCCAGTTTTCTATTAAATACTTAAATTTTTTCTTCTTGTTAGGCTTGCAATTTTTTAGTATTTCAAANGCTTCAGTATAACTTATTCTCTTAAAATCATTGTTTATAACAAATTTGATTTTTTCAATTAGAGTCATTTCACTTCTAAGATTTTGCGGCTTTGTTTTATCTTCTTTAATTAATCTTTGTTCTAAAAACTCTAGATCATCGATGTTGTTCTTGACAATGTATTGTAACAGATATTTTAAAAAACTTTCTGCTAAATCCATATTACCATATAAATCCATAAAGGCAACTTCAGGTTCAATCATCCAAAATTCAGATAAATGTCTTGATGTATTTGAATTTTCTGCTCTAAATGTTGGCCCAAAAGTATATACTTTTCCTAATGACATAGCATAGGTTTCGGCTTCCAGTTGTCCAGAAACTGTTAGACTTGTTTCTTTACCAAAAAAATCTTTAGAAAAATCCACTTCACTATTTTCATCTAACGGTGGATTTTTTGGATTTAGAGTGGTTACTCTAAATTGTTCACCAGCTCCCTCAGCATCACTTGATGTAATTATAGGGGTATGAACATAGTAGAAACCATTGGAGTTAAAATAATTATGTACAGCAAATGATAAACTTGATCGCAGTCTCATAATGGCACTAAAAGTATTAGTCCTGGTCCTTAAATGTGCATTATCACGTAGAAATTCAAACGAATGTTTTTTGGGTTGTATAGGAAATTCTTCTGAATCACATTCACCTAAAACACTTAGGTCAGAGACAATAATTTCAAATTTCTGACCACTTCCTTGACTTTCAACTAAATCACCAGTAATCTCTAAACTTGTTCCGGTATTTATTTTTTTTAAAACACTTTCGTCAAAATTTTCAAAATCAACAACACATTGTACACTAGAAATAGATGAGCCATCATTTAATGCTATAAAGCGATTAGCCCTAAAAGTTCTAACCCAACCATTTATGGTTACTTTAGACATAGTTTTGGTACTTAGCAAAAGATCTTTTATTGAATGATTTTTCATTTGACTTTAAATTATATTTTCAAAGATAAGTATTAAAATAAATTATACTTAATTTACCACATCTTCATCTTCAATAATTTTTATCAAAGGTTCTTTTAAAACTTTTTCATTTGCTATTGAGCCTTCTAGGGACAGTAACATTGAAGGCAACAGTAAAAGGTTAGATAACATTGCAAATAATAATGTGGCAGAAACTAATGCGCCCAGAGCTACTGTACCTCCAAAATTTGATACTGTAAATACTGAAAACCCAAAAAACAATACAATTGAGGTATAAAACATACTAACCCCAGTTTCACGAAGAGCATTGTAGACAGATTTTTTTACTTCCCAATTATTAGTAATTAACTCTTGTCTATATTTAGCTAGAAAATGAATTGTATCATCAACTGCAATCCCAAATGCAATACTGAATATTAGTATTGTAGATGGTTTTATGGCAACACCTAAATAACCCATTAAACCGGCAGTAACAATCAATGGTAATAAGTTAGGAATCAAAGAAATAAATATCATTTTTAAAGATCTAAACATATAGGCCATTAATAGCGCTATTAAAAATATGGCTAAAGAAAGAGAGATAATTAAATTTTTCACCAAATATTTAGTTCCTTTTTGAAATAAATATGCTTTTCCTGTTATTGAAACTTCAAAATTATTGGATGGCATTATTTTAGAAATCTCATAATTTAATTTTTTTTCAATTTCTTCCATCTTTTCAATTTCCATATCCTTCATAAAAGCTGTGATNCTTGTGTANTGACCTGTAGAATCTACATAGTTTTTAATTAGATCAACATCAGAACCAGAAGTTGAATTTTTAGCATACGATAATATAAAGCTATTTTCTTGAGAAGTCGGAACTTGGTAATATTTAGGGTTGCCATTGTAATATGCTTGTTTAGAGTATTTCACTAAGCTTACCATTGAAATAGGTTTAGATAATTCAGGAATTTCTAGAATTACATCTTCTATTTTACTCATTTTTTTTATGGTGGAAAGTTTTGTAACTCCTTTTTTGCGCTTGGTATTTATTAAAATCTCTAGAGGCATTATTCCGTTAAACTCTTTTTCATAAAACATTATATCATCGAACCAATCTGCTTTTTGTGGCATGTCGTCAATAATACTACCAGAAATTCGAATTTGATATATACCAATAATACTTGTAACAAGAAGTAGAACAGAAATTATGTAAATATTGATTTTACTTTTTTTTACAGTTTTTTCAATCCAATCTCCTAAAGAATTTATCCAAGTTCTATTTAAGTGCTCTAAGTGCTTTTCTTCAGGAATTGGTAAAAAGCTATAAATTATCGGAATTATTAAAATACATAATATGAAAATTGCCAAAATACTAAGAGATGCTACAATACCAAATTCTTTTAGAAGTTTACTATTTGTAATGATAAAAGTTGCAAATCCTGATGCAGTAGTTACATTTGTCATTAAAGTAGCATTCCCAATTTTAGTAATTACTTTTTGTAGAGATTTTGCTTTATTCCCATGCTTATTTACTTCATGCTGATATTTATTTATAAGAAAAATACAATTTGGAATTCCAATTACTATTATTAGTGGTGGTATAAGACCAGTAAGAACCGAAATTTCAAAATCACCTGGAGGAGTATTTGTGATAAAAAGCCCTAAAATTCCAACCGTCCAAACAACCCCAATCATTACAACAAATAACGAAATAAACGTTGCACGGTAAGACCTAAAGAACAAGAAAAATATTATTGAAGTAATTATTAGAGCTAAAATCACAAAAGTGGAGATTTCACTTTTTATGTTTTCAGCATTTTTTGTTCTGACGTAAGGCATGCCAGAAATTTTAATGTCCAAATTGTAATTTGACTCAAACGATTTAACTTTAGGGATTAAAACATTATTAATATATGTTTCTCTACCAGGTTCATTTACTATTGATTTCTTTAAATGAATAGCTGTTCTTACAGATTTTGTTTTAGTATTGAATAAAAATTCATCATAAAAAGGGTATTTTTCAAACAGCTCTTTTTTTATTGAAATTAGTTCAATATCAGACTTGATTGTATCTTTTATAAAAGGTTCGAGGTAGAACTGTTGTTTCTTTTTATCCTTTTTAAGTTTTTGTAAGTCACCAATAGCTATTACAGACTCAACAAAGCTAGTATCTTTTAAAACCTTTGATAAATTATTCCATGCATTGAGATTTTCAGTTGTGAAGAGTAAAGAGTCTTTAACTCCAATTACAATCAAATTTCCTTCTTCCCCAAATTTATCAGTAAAATCTAAGTACTCAAGGTTTACTTCATGATTGTCTGGCAACAAATTAGCTTCAGTGTTTGAAAACTTTATATATTGCCATTGGCTAATAAAAAATGAAGTAGCCAAGGATAATAAAGCGATTATTAAGATTCTGTTTTTTAGAATTAAATTCGAAACTGAATCCCAAAATCCAACTAAAAATACTCTAGCCATGTTATTTAATTGTGTATTTAGTAAAGATATTAATTACAGTAATATTATTCTAGTAAATAATATATTATAAAGTCATAATCTCTTTCTGTTTTACTTCAAATATTGAATTAATATTATCAATATTCTTGTTTGTCAATTCTTGAATATCTTTTTCTGCATTTTCTTTTAAATCATCAGAAAATCCATCAGATTTTTTTATTTCATTGTTAGCGTCTTTTCTAGAATTTCTAACAACAATTTTTGCTTCTTCTGCTTCACTTTTAGCTTGTTTAGCTAAATCAATTCTTCTTTCTTCAGTAAGTGCAGGAACATTTATAATTATGCTTTCCCCATTATTCATTGGATTAAATCCTAAATTAGCATTCATAATTGCTTTTTCAATTTCAGCTAATAAATTTTTTTCCCAAGGTTGTACAACTATAGTTCTTCCATCAGGTGTATTAACACTAGCAACTTGAGTTAATGGAGTTAATGCTCCATAATATTCAACAACAATACTTCCAAGCATTGAAGTATTTGCTTTACCTGCTCTTATATTTAATAGTTTTTTTTCTAAATGTTTTACTGCATTAGACATTGCTTCTTCTGCTGATTCAAAAATAAATTTTAATTCTTCTTCCATTCTATTTAAGTTTATTTAAAATGATTTAAAGGTTAACAGTTGTGCCAATTTTTTCTCCTGAGATTAATTTTAATAAGTTCCCTCTTTTGTTCATGTCAAACACAATTATAGGTAATTTATTCTCTTGGCTAAGAGTAAATGCTGTAGTGTCCATTACCTTTAATCCTTTTGTTAAAACATCCTCAAATGAAATGTTATCAAACTTTATTGCATTAATATTTTTTTCAGGATCTTCGTCATATATTCCGTCAACTCTAGTCCCCTTTAAAATTACATCTGACTCAATTTCAATTGCTCTTAGCACTGCAGCAGAATCAGTTGTGAAATATGGATTTCCAGTCCCACCACCAAAAATAACAACTCTTCCTTTTTCTAAATGCCTTATAGCTTTTCTTCTAATAAAAGGTTCGGCAACTTCATTAATTTTTATGGCAGTTTGAAGTCTTGTTGGAGCTCCAGAATTTTCTAAAGTACTTTGTAAAGCAAGACCGTTAATCACGGTAGCCAGCATACCCATATGATCGCCTTGTACCCTATCAATTTTATGGTCATTATTGTTAGAAAAACCTCTGAAAATATTTCCGCCTCCAATAACAATAGCAACCTGTACACCTAAGTCTACTATTTGTTTAATATCTGTTGCGTAGTCTTGTAATCTCTCTGGGTCAATACCAAAGTTTTTATTGCCCATTAAGGCTTCACCTGAAAGTTTGAGTAATATCCTTTTGTATTTCATGCTTAATTTTGAAGTTAAGCTAAGATACTGCAGATTTTTTAATTAAATAAAAAANAATAATAAGGAAATTATTAGCCTAAGGCTACTCTTTTGAATTCAACAACACTTAAATCTTGCTGATATGAACTCACATAATTTTTAACGCTTTGTTTACTGTCCTTAATAAAGTCTTGATTCACAAGAGTGTTGTCTTTAAAAAATCTTTTTAACTTACCCTTAGCAATATTGTCTAACATTGATTCTGGTTTGCCTTCTGATCTTAATTGGTCTTTAGCAATTTCAATTTCTTTTTCAATTACAACTGAATCTACTCCATTCTCATCTAATGCAATTGGGTTCATAGCAGCAACTTGCATAGAAACATCTTTAGCAGCTAGATCTGAACCTTCAATATTAGCAGATAATCCAACTATTGAAGCAATTTTATTTCCAGCATGTATATAAGATCCAACAAAAGGGGCATTTACTTTTTCAAAAGCATTTATTTCTAACTTTTCTCCAATGACACCAGTTTGTTCAATCAATTTTTCGCTAACTGTTAAATCACCAATTTTAGAATTTAATAGCTCTTCTTTTGAGTTACAGTTAAGTGCAATCACAGCAATATTATTTGCTAATTCTACAAAGTCTTCATTTTTACCAACAAAATCTGTTTCACATCCAAGAACTATAGCTACTCCAACTGTGTTATCATCATTAGTTTTTGTAATAGCAGCACCCTCCGAGGATTCTCTATCAGCTCTTTTAGCAGCAACTTTTTGCCCTTTTTTTCTAAGAATTTCAATTGCTTTTTCTAAGTTACCGTCAGCCTCAACTAATGCCTTTTTACAGTCCATCATTCCAGCACCTGTTGTTTTTCTTAAGTTATTTACTTCTGCAGCTGTTATTTTTGCCATGATTTGAAAAAATTATAAGATTGTTGTATTGTAATTTATTTGTCTTCAGATTTAGTTTCTGATTCTGTTTCAGCTTTAACTTCTTCAACTTTCGCTTCTTCAACTTTAGNTTCTTCAACTTTAGCTTCTTCAACTTTAGCCTCNGGCTTTACAGCTTTAGAATCGTCTTTACTATTTTCTTTTTCAGAATTTCTTTCAGCTAAACCTTCTTGNATAGCAGGGGTAATATTTTCTAAAATTTTAGTAATTGATTTTGATGCATCATCGTTAGATGGAATAACATATTCTACTTCTCTTGGGTCAGAGTTAGTATCAACCATTGCAAATATTGGAATATTTAATTTTTGAGCTTCTTTAATTGCTATGTGCTCTCTAATTATATCTACAACAAATAATGCCCCAGGCAACCTTGTCATATCTGAAATAGATCCCAAATTCTTTTCTAATTTTTCTCTAAGCCTACCCACTTGTAGTCTTTCTTTTTTAGAAAGAGTGTTAAATGTGCCATCTTTTTTCATTCTATCAATTGCAGCCATTTTTTTAACTGCTTTTCTGATAGTNACAAAATTTGTCAGCATTCCACCAGGCCATCTTTCAGTAATGTATGGCATATTTACTTTTGAGGCAGATTCTGCAACAATTTCTTTAGCTTGTTTTTTTGTAGCTACAAATAATATTTTTCTTCCAGATGCAGCAATTTTTTTCAGTGCCTCAGAAGCTTCGTCAATTTTTGCAACAGTTTTGTAAAGATTAATAATATGGATCCCGTTTCTTTCCATGTAGATGAAAGGAGCCATGTTTGGATTCCATTTTCTTGTAAGATGTCCAAAGTGAACACCTGCTTCTAATAATTCTTTTACTTCTAATTTTCCCATTTTGTGATAGTTTACTTTCTGTTGAATAGCAATGCCTAGTGTTTATAACTTGATCATTTAGATGCTAAACTAAATCTTGAATAAAAATTCATAGACAACAAAAACTGGTTATTAATTTTATCTTTTCGAGAATTGGAATTTTTTTCTAGCCTTTTTCTGACCGAATTTTTTCCTTTCAACCATTCTTGGATCTCTTGTTAACAAGCCTTCAGGTTTAAGAATTCCTCTATTTTCTTCATTTAATTCACACATAGCTCTTGATAGAGCTAGTCTTACAGCTTCAGCTTGACCTGTAGCCCCACCTCCGTAGACATTAATATTTATATCAAACTTTTTCTCATTACTAGTCATAACAAGAGGTTGGTTTATTTTAAATTGTAGCGTTGGTGTAGGAAAGTAAACTGAAGAATCTTTCTTATTTACAGTAATTTTACCTTTCCCTTTTTTTAGATATACTCTAGCAACGGCTGTTTTTCTACGTCCAATTTTATGAATTGTGTCTTCCATTAATTCACTTCGTTTAAGTTAATAATAGTTGGTTTTTGAGCTTCATGATTATGACTTGAATCAGAATTCACATATAAGTTTCTAAATAATGCAGCCCCAAGTTTGTTTTTTGGAAGCATTCCTTTAACTGATTTCTCAACAATTATAGATGGATTTTGATCAAAAAGTTGTGTGGCAGATTTAAATCTTTGTCCACCAGGATACCCTGTATGTCTTACATACATTTTTTCTTCCCATTTGTTTCCGCTTAGCTTAACTTTAGAGGCATTAATTACAATAACATTGTCTCCACAATCTACATGAGGTGTAAAATCTGTTTTGTGCTTTCCTCTTAATAAGATAGCTACTCTTGAAGCTAATCTACCTAAATTTTGACCATCTGCATCAACAATTACCCACTGCTTATTTACGGTAGACTTGTTTGCTGAAATAGTTTTATAACTTAAATTATCCAATTTATAATATTTTCATTAATAATTATTTTCTCTCGAAAAGAGTGTGCAAATCTACAATTATATATTTGAATAGCAAATAGAACTATAAAATTATTTTTTTGGGATACAGACTAAATAGATATATGTAAATAATTTAATGTGCTTCTAACCAGTTGAGACCATAATCTATATCTACTGTTAATGGNATATTTAATTTAAAAGCATTTTCCATTTCCTCTCTAATAACTGAAATAGTTTGACTTATTTCTGGCTTATAGACATCAAATACTAATTCATCATGAACTTGTAATAACATTTTACTTGATAATTTTTCTTTTGATAATCTATTATGAATATTGATCATTGCTATTTTGATAATATCTGCTGCGGTACCTTGTATCGGGGCATTTACTGCGTTTCTTTCAGCTCCACTTCTAACCAATCCATTATTTGAATTAATATCCTTAAGGTATCTTTTTCTCCCAATTAATGTTTTAACATACCCATTATTTCTTGCGAAAGCAATCTGATCACTAATGAATTTTTTTAAATTTGGATATTTTTCATAATAGGTTTCGATAAGCTCTTTTGATTCAGATCTTGATAAATCCGTTTGATTACTTAATCCAAATGCAGAAACACCATATATAATACCAAAATTAACTGTTTTAGCATTTGATCTTTGTGTTTTAGTCACTTCAGTTACTGGAATATCAAACACTGTTGATGCAGTAGAACTATGAATATCTTCATTATTATTAAATGCTTTAATCATATTCTTTTCCTCACTCATAGATGCTATTATTCGTAATTCTATCTGTGAATAATCAGCAGCCAGTAAAAAGTGATTTTCATCTTTAGGAATAAAAGCTTTTCTAATTTCTCTACCCCTTTCGGTTCTAATAGGTATATTTTGTAAGTTGGGATTTATACTACTTAATCTACCAGTCGAAGCTACTGTTTGTAGATATTCAGTGTGAACTCTATTTGTAGAATTTAATACTTGATTAGGTAAAGAATCAACATATGTACTCATCAATTTTGACAAGCTTCTGNATTGAATAATATTTTTGACAAAATCATGCTCTAAAGATAGNTCTTTCAGAATATCCTCAGAGGTTGAAAATTGACCAGTTTTAGTTTTTTTAGGATTTTTAACTAACTCCATTTTTTCAAATAAAACTTCTCCTAATTGTTTAGGGGAGGAAATGTTGAAATTTTCTCCAGCTTCAGTGTAAATTAATTGTTCTAAAATTGAAATATCGTCAATTAAATCCTTTTTTAACGATTCAAGGAATTTAATATCTAAATTGATTCCTTGAACTTCCATATCAGCTAAAACTTTTAAAAGTGGAGTTTCAATTTTATCAAATAAGCTTAATAGCTTAGTATTGATTAGTTCAGTTTTAAAATGACTTTTTAATTGAAGGTTTACATCTGCCTGTTCGCATATATAATCTTTTACTTGACTTGNCTCTAAATCGGAAATTAATTTTTGATTTCTCCCCTTACCTGTTATCAATTGTAAATCAATTAATGTGTAATTTAGGTATGTTTCAGACAGTAGATTAATAGAGTGGTTAGTATCAGGATTAATAATGTAATGAGCTAATTTAGTATCAAATATTTGACCCTTAACTTTTATGTTGTATTGACTAAGAAGTTTAATGTCATTTTTAATATCATCACTAATTTTTTCAATATTTTCATTTTCAAAAAATGACTTTACCTCATTAATTTCAAAGTCATTCGAAAAGGATAAGTAGTATGCTTTTCCTTTTTCCCAACATATCGAAATTCCTACTATTTCATCTGACAAATAATTTATTTTATTTGATAAAAGTTTGTAGCTAACAGATGTATTAATATTAAGTTTTTTTAACAACAGTTTTAAACCAAAACTTGAATCAATTGTTTGGTAATAGTTTGATGAATTAGATAGATTATTTCTTTTAAATATTTTTTGTTTTTCAATTGTATTTGTTTCATCGAATAAAGAAAACTGACCTGATCCAGCATTTTCTACTGGTGTTTGTTTAGTTGATTCTGATTTTATTTTAAACCCTTCTTTTTCGTTATCATTATTAATCTTAAAAATTTTGTCAACACTTTCTATTAATCTTCTAAATTCTAATTCCCTGAAAACATCTTTAANTTCTGATGAATTTGTTACCTTAAATTTAAATTCGTNGGGGCTGAAATCAACAGGNACATCGAGGATTATTGTTGCAAGTTTTTTGGAGAGTAATCCTAATTCTTTATTTGATTCTATTTTCTCTTTTAATTTACCTTTTAATTTATCAGTGTTAGCTAATAATTTCTCCATACTACCATATTCCGCAATAAATTTCTTAGCAGTTTTATCACCAACTCCAGGCAGTCCAGGAATATTATCAGCCGAATCTCCTTTCATACCTAAAAAATCGATTACTTGAATTGGATCAGAAACCTCAAACTTATTTTTCACTTCATCTACACCCCAAACTTCATAGCCACCACCAAACATCGGTTTATACATAAAAATGTTTTCAGTAACTAGTTGTGCAAAATCTTTGTCAGGGGTAACCATAAATGTCTGGTAACCTTCTATTTCTGCTTTTTTGGATAAAGTTCCAATTATATCATCTGCTTCGTATCCTTTTTTTACAACAACTGGAATGTTTAATGCTTTTAGTATTTGCTCAATAAAAGGCACTGCAATTTTAATTGCCTCCGGAGTTTCATCTCTATTTGCTTTATACTCTGAAAATATTTCAACTCTGTCTTGACTACCCCCTTTATCAAAACAAACTGCTAAATAATCTGGATTTTCTCTTTTAATTACATCAAATAGGGAATTAGTAAACCCTAAAATTGCAGAGGTGTCAAGTCCTTTTGAATTAATTCTCGGGTTTTTTATAAAAGCATAATAGCCTCTAAATATTAGAGCATATGCATCTATTAAAAATAATCTTTTTTTATTCATTAAATTATACTAATCATAAAAAATTAGCCACTGTAATAATTGGACTTAAATGTTTTGTTAAGATTGTTTTCGTACTTAGTCATACTAAACCCGTCATGAATTGAATAACTACCAGTCTCCCCACTTTTATTAATGGCAATATAACCTACTTGAAAATCTTTATAATTACTATTCTTTTTCGAAACGATTCTTCTTATAGCTTCTTCACAAGCCTTTTGGGGGCTATAACCATTTCTCATTAATTCAACAACTAAAAAACTACCAACCGTTTTAACAACTTCTTCTCCTAAACCTGTGGCAACAGCTCCCCCGACTTCATTGTCAATAAATAGTCCAGACCCAATTATTGGAGAATCTCCAACTCTACCAGACATTTTGTAAGCTAAGCCACTAGTTGTACATCCGCCAGAAATATCACCATTTTTATCAATAGCCAACATTCCTATAGTATCGTGATTTTCAATATTTATTATTGGCTTATATTCTGATTTCAATTTCCAGTCTAACCAATCTAATCTAGATTTATCAGTTAATAATTTTTCTTTTTTATAACCCAAAGAGTATGCAAATTTTTCAGCACCAACCCCGGCTAACATGACATGAGGTGTTTCTTCCATTATTTTTCTTGCTACTGAAATAGCGTGAGTTATATTTTTTAAATATAATACGGATCCGCAATCTCCATTAGAACTCATAATGCATGCATCCAATGTTACATTTCCATCTCTATCTGGTAATCCACCTTTTCCAACAGATTGATTATTAACATCAGCTTCTTCGATCATACATCCTTGCTCTACTGCATCCAAAGAACTAGATCCACTTTCTAATAAATCCCATGCTTTTTTTGTTGCATTTTTTACATCCCAAGTTGCTATAACTAATGGAAATTTTTTGAGTTTCATTTTAGGTTCATTTATTTCCAAAGCAAATGAACTAGGTATGCCAACGCTTACACCTAGTAAAGAGCTTTTCTTAATAAATCCCCTTCTTTTCATTAATTAATTTTCAATTTGGTCTCCTAATATTTTTTTAGTTAAAAATGCGTAAAGAATTAGATAAGCAAAACATAATACAGCTACCCAGTAAGATGACTGAATAGTGAAAATATCTGCAATTTTTCCTTGAATAGGAGGGATAATAGCGCCACCTAAAATCATCATTACTAAAAATGAAGATCCCTGTGAAGTGTATTTACCTAAACCGGTAATACTTAATGAAAAAATACAAGGCCACATTATAGAGCAGAAAAGACCACCACTAATAAAAGCAAATAATGCCACTGTTCCAGTTGAAAATAGCCCTATTAACATTGCTGTTAATCCAATCATGCTAAATACTTTTAGTGTTGCTATTGCTTTGTCTTTTGCAATAAAAAAGCCAACAATTTGTATAGCTACAATAACTGAAAATATAATAATTTCATTCATTGTGTAACTACCGTAATTAACTAACACGATTACTCCGAAAGCTATATATGGAACTATTATTAAAAGAACTTTCTTTAACCCCTTTGTTGGATTAAAAACACTGATTGCACCAGTCCATCTACCAATCATTAAACCTCCCCAGTATAATGAAATATATTTAGCAATTTCTGTATCACCAAGTGCGGGTAACCCTAGTCCGTTCAGGTTATTTACTTTATCTGTAACTAACTTTAAAACTTCACCCAAATTACTCTGAATTGTGACCTCAACCCCAACATAGGTAAATATAGCCAACATTCCAAGGGCAAGTTGTGGGTATTGTAATGCCCCCCATCCCTTCGGATTTGAGGAAGATTTTACATATGCATAATATATACACCCAACAACGCCAATTAAAGATGCAATTATGGCTGCTAACCTTTTGTATTCTAAATCTTCAACAGATCCTGTATAATTGTATGATTCAGCGTAAGTGTAAAATACCCATCCAAAACATAAGAATATTATAACTGTTAATATAATTAATAAATTCATTGCTTTATTAGCAGATTCAAATGGCTCTATTGTTATGCCATCTGGTAAACTTTTTGAAAAGTAAAAAACTGCAGCACATAAAATAAATAGAGCAGCTACTCCAAGATATAAGCCTTGCATTTTTGAAAACTCAGCAGTTCCTTCGCCAGATAAGGTTCCAAAAATTATAAATGCAACTGCTAAAGGTCCAATAGTTGTGCCAAAAGAATTAACACCTCCTGCAAGATTTAATCTTGAGGATCCCGATTTAGGATCTCCAAGAGAAACTGCAAATGGATTCGCTCCAGTTTGTTGTAGAGAAAAACCTAACCCTACTATAAATAGTGCTAGTAGAACCCAATAAAACACCTCAGTTTGGCCAGGTTCAGCTCCATTTATAGCTGGATACATTACTAGAGCACCAACAGTTGAAATTAATAATCCGTAGATAATCCCTTTTTTGTATCCCCAACTGTTAAAAATATCCTTTTCCCTTTGACTAGATAATATAAATAACACAAGAGCACCAATGTAATATGCTCCATAAAATGCAAAATCAACAAGCTGAGATTGAAATTGATCTATCATAAAGTATTCTTTGCAAAATGGAATAAAAACTCCATTTGAAGCACCTATAAAGCCCCAGAAAAAAAATACGCTTACCAAAGTAGCTAATGCAGAATTGTTGTTTTGATTTTTCATTAAGATTAATTTTTAAAAATTTGTTAGTTGTCTAAAATAAGTAAAGCAATTAAGAATATTTAACATTTTATTAAATAAATTTTAATTAAACATCAACAATTATAAGTATATATTTACATTCAATTATGAACTGGATTTTCTTATTATTATTTGTTGTTTTTATTGATTATTATTCATACCAATCAATAAAAAATATTACCAAAAACAGAATTGTAAAATATTCTTACTTTACAATTTCATTTTTAATAGTCTTTTATTTCTTTTATAAATATAAAATACAGGATGAAGGTAGTTACAGAACACTAGCCCTTGGTTTATTAATTTCTTTTTACAGTCCAAAATTAATTCTAATAATTTTAAATTTTAGTGAGGATTTCTTTAGACTTATTATAGCCTCAATTAATAAAATATTTAGATTTAATAAATCATTTGAATTGCCATCGAGAAGAAAATTTATTAGTAAGCTTGGGTTAGGTTTAGCATCACTTCCTTTTTTTAGTCTTAATTTTGGAATGATTTGGGGGAAAAACAATATAAAGGTTTTAAAATACACGCTTTTTTTTGATGANCTTCCAAGCTCATTTGACGGATTTCAATTAACTCAAATTAGTGATATTCATGCAGGAAATATNACTAGTATAGATAATTTAGAACACACTGTAAAACTAATAAATTCTCAGAACTCAAATGTAATTTTCTTCACAGGTGATTTAGTTAATAATGAGGCAAAAGAGTTAATCCCATGGATAAATACACTCTCGAAGCTTAAATCTAAAGATGGTGTTTACTCTATTTTAGGAAACCATGATTACGGCGATTATCGATCGTGGTCCTCTGTAAAAGAAAAAACTGATAACTTTAACACGATAAAGCAATATCAAAAAGATATGGGATTTAATTTGTTAATAAATGACAGTGTTTATATAAAAAGAGGTAATCAAAAAATAGCTATTGTAGGAGTTGAAAACTGGGGAAATGGGTTTAGAAAATATGGAGACTTGTCTAAAGCGTCTGAGAAAATCAAATCTGAAGACTTTAAAATACTATTAAGTCATGATCCAACGCATTGGCAGAAAAAAGTTGTAGATGGAATTGATAATTATCAATTAACTCTTAGTGGCCATACTCATGGTGGACAGTTTGGAATAGAAATTCCTGGTTATATAAAATGGAGTCCTGTAAGCTTAAGGTATAAATATTGGGCAGGTATTTATAAAGAAAAAAATAGATATCTTAATGTAAATAGAGGCCTGGGAACAACTGCTGTTCCAGGTAGATTAGGAGTGTGGCCTGAAATTACAGTAATTACCTTAAAATCAACAAATAATGCATAATCCTATGGAAATGTTATATTTGTATAACATTAATTGATTTAAAACTTTAAGTTATGTCAAAATTTGGAGAGTTAATCGATGTGGAAATTCCTGTCCTTCTCGAATTTTTCACACAATGGGATGAAACCTCAAATGAGATGCATCCTGTGATAAAGGATGTTGCTGCTGCTATTGGCGATAAAGCTAAAGTTATTAAAATAGATGTAGATAAAAACAATGACTTAGCTGAGGCTCTTAGAATTAAAGGGCTTCCCACTTTTATTATATATAAAAATGGTGAAATGAAGTGGAGACAAAGTGGTGTTGAAGATGCCAATACTTTAATCGGTCGAATTCAAGAATACTTATAAAATTTATTCTTCTTTACCGATAAACAATTCTAAATAAGAATTAAAATCTTCCATTTGTTTTTCTAAATACTCATCTTCTTCATAAGAAATAATCACTCCTACTAATGATCGGTATCTTTCTATGTCGGTATAAATTTCTTCAGCATATCTATTTTTGTTTTCGTCTTTAAGTTTGCTAAAATAAAATAGATTCTCTTTGTATTTATTTGCAATTTCTGAAAATAAATTTCTAGCCTTTTCTTTATTATCAAGTTTATAATATGAATCTATGTAAGATTCAAGAAGTGTGTAATATCCAAATATATTTACAGGCATATTTTCAATCACTATGTCAATTATTTCCTCCGCTTTTTTATTCTTGTTTTCTAAAATAAGTTGATCAACTAACCTAGATATATTACTTCTATAAGTGATGCTATTTTTTCTTGATTCAACATCAAAATATACATTTGCACTTCCTTTAGTTCCCCAATCCCAATTTTTAACCATATTGTACATTTTTTCTGTGTTAACTCTACCCATTTCATATGGGTTGGATTGATCCATTGGAGTTTTAATAGGGACTAATTTATAGCACAACCCCTCTAATTGTAAATAATCTTTCATCCATAAATAATCATCATCACCAAATGAGCCACCAGTAAAATAAATTGGTCTTTCCCAGTTGTTTTCAGCAATAATATCAAGCATCATTAACCTGTTTTTATAGAGTGCTTGACCTTTTATTTTAATTATTATTTCATCTACAATTTCATCCGATAAGCTACTTTCAACAATTTTATTATTAATTACAGATTCTTTGTTGACAGGGATTCGAATACTTTCTGAGGGAAGATAATTTGCATTCAAATCTTGCTCTCTCATATAATTGGTTTCGTAACCTTGTTTTTGAAGTAAGTTTTTATACTTATACTTATTGTCATCTTGTGTTACAAACTTAATGAATGTCTTAATGTCAATTGTGTCCAAAGTGGTAACTTCTTTTATTATATAATCTCTAGTTCCATATCTATATTTTTCATGAGATAAAGATGATGGTATAGGGTCACTTTCATATGCCTTTCTTTTCATTTGATCAATATACCAGTCTGTATTAAAAAGGCTGGTGTTTAAAACACGAACATCAGTTCTAATGCCCTCTATTTCTTGTAAATACCATAATGGGAAAGTATCATTATCACCAATTGTAAATAAAATAGAATTTGGTTCACAAGATTCTAAATATTTGAGTGCCATTGAACGTGCAGTATACCTTCCAGAACGGTCATGATCGTCCCAGTTACTACTAGCAAGATTTATTGGTAGTATTAAAAGAAAAACTGGGATGGTTAAAAATTTAATATATTTTGAATTAATAAGCTGTTCGATAGAACGAATTAAGCTAAATATTCCAAAACCAATCCAAATACAATAAACATAAAATGACCCCACAACTGAGTAGTCTCTTTCCCTAGGTTCAAATGGCCTAACATTAGTGTAAACTTGGATTGCTATACCTGTAAAAACAAAAAACACTAACATAGTCCAAAACAGTTCTTTGTCTTTATTGTATAAAAAATATAGTCCAATCAAGCCAATTATAAAAGGGATCATATAATATTTGTTCCTTGATTTGTTTTCAGCAACATCGATGGGCAAATTTTCTTGACTTAAGCCTAAATGAATTTCATCAACAAAATCAATTCCGCTAATCCAGTTTCCATGCATATCCATTCTTCCTTGAATGTCATCTTGGCGACCACTAAAATTCCACATAAAATACCTCCAATACATGTATCCGAGTTGATATTGAATAAGATATTTTACATTACTAATTATAGANGGTTTTTCAATATCAAGATATGTTCCATANGATTTTAAAAATTTATGATGNTCATCATAATCTATGTCCCCCTGATATGTTCTTTTTTTAAAATCATTTACTAGTTCAACTAATTCTTTTGCCTCTGGCTGATTTTTATATTTTCTTTTAACCTCATAATCTAAAAACCCTGTATATCTAAGATAGTTTGAAGCGTGTTCAGAGCTCCACATTCTGGGAAGTATAGAAGCTTGTTCACTGTTAAAATTTTGACTAGCATTCTTATAATTATTAACTATTACATATTTATTTTGAGTTAAATCTTTTTCATATTTTGGCTTATCATCCTTGTATGGATTTTCTTCATCTAAACCAGAGTACTGATCAGTGAATAGTGGACCATAAAATAAATGTGTTTTAGGATATTGTTCAAGATTATAGTAAGCTAATAATTGTCTAGCGTCAGATGGATCATTTTCATTAATTACTACATCTGAATTTGCTCTTATTGGAAGCATAATCCATGAAGAGAAACCGATTAAAATAAATAAAACACAAAGAGTGACTGTATTTAATGTTTTAAGGTTATTTTTTACTGTGTAATTTAATAAATAATAGAAAAATGTAATTAATAATAATCCAGCTATTATAGACCCTGAATTGAAAGGTAGCCCAATGGAGTTAACAAAAAATACTTCCAAGACACTAAAATATCTAAGTATGTTTGGAGCTAAAAGTTTAAAGACAAACATTAGAATTCCAACTACCGCTACATTAGCAAAAATAAATTTCCTTAAGGTTATTGGTTTATAATTCTTGAAAAAATATATTAATCCAATTGCCGGAATAGTTAAAAGTCCCATAAAATGAACACCGAAAGAAAGGCCCACAATAAAACTAATAAGTATAAGCCATCTATTTCCTCTAGGCAGATGCATCTCTTGCTCCCATTTAAGACCTAAATAAAATAATACTGACATTATAAGTGTTGCCATTGCATAAACTTCTGTTTCTACCGCATTAAACCAAAAGGTATCAGTAAACACAAAGGATAAACTAGCCACTAAAGAGCTTATTAGTATTGTGAAATTATTATTTTTTTTAAGATCAATTTTTGAAGATACTTTTGACAACAATAAACTAATTGACCAAAACATGAACAATATTGTGAAAGCACTCGAAATACCGCTCATTAAGTTCATTATGTAACCAATTTGAGATGGCTCCATCGCAAATATCGAGAAAAAAGCACCAAGCATTTGAAAAAGAGGAGCTCCAGGTGGATGGCCAACATTGAGTTTGGAAGCTGAGAGTATGTATTCACCGGCATCCCAAAAACTAACTGTTGGTTCTGCAGTTAGAGCATATACATTAGCCGCAATTAAAAAACACATCCATCCTAAAATAGTATTCCATTTCTTAAAACTAATATCACTCATAAATATATTTTGAAAGCCAAATTTAACTATAAAATTTATACTCTATCTATTTTAACAATTTTTTAATCAAAATTTATTTTTTAAAAAATCTTGTTAAAATAAAAGATTATTATAAATTTGCACGCTCAGCAATTGGCCTATGGTGTAACTGGTAACACGTCTGTTTTTGGTGCAGAAGAGTCTAGGTTCGAAACCTAGTGGGCCAACTGATAACCTTATTTACATTCTTCTTGAAGGAAGTAATTAAGAATAAAAATTAAATTTGTATATTTGCATCTTTAATTATTATTAATGATTATGAGGGGACTAAAGTCCCCTCTTTTTATAGCATTATGTTTAAATCAATTGTCGAAAAATTACTTAAAAAAAGTTTGTTAGAAAGAGAAGATCTTTTTTTAACAGACTTTGAAATCTTGTCTGGTAATAAAATTAGAATTGTTATCGACGGAGACAAAGGAGTTTTGGTAGAAGATTGTATGTTTATAAGTCGTGCCATTGAACACAACATAGACAGAGATGAATATGATTTTTCTCTTGAAGTAAGTTCAGCAGGAGCTTCTACAGCACTAACTATTTCTAGACAATTCGTGAAAAACATTGGTAGAGTTTTACAAGTTAAAACTAATGATAATCACTATGAGGCTAAATTAGTTGAAGCAACAAGTGATGAGATTAAACTAAAATGGAAACAACGTGAACCTAAAAAAATTGGTAAAGGTAAAGTCACTGTTGAAAAAGAAATAAATCTTTTATATAAAGATATAAACGAAGCAAAAGTTAAAATTAAATTTTAATATTATATTATGGAAAATATAGCCTTAATAGAGTCTTTTTCTGAATTTAAAGACGATAAATTAATTGACAGAGTAACTCTAATGACTATTTTAGAAGATGTTTTTAGAAGTGCCTTAAAAAGAAAGTTTGGAGATGATGATAATTTTGATATTATAATTAATCCTGACAAAGGAGATTTAGAGATTTGGAGAAATAGAGTAGTTGTTGCTGATGGTGAAATTGAAGATGAAAATGGTGAAATATCGCTTAGTGAAGCAAGATTAATAGAGCCTGATTTTGAAGTTGGTGAGGATGTTTCAGAAGAAGTTAAATTAATTGACTTAGGTAGAAGAGCTATTTTAGCATTAAGACAAAACTTAGTTTCTAAAATTCATGAACACGATAATACTAATATTTATAAGCAATTTAAAGATTTAGTTGGCGAGATTTATACAGCTGAAGTTCACCATATAAGACATAGAGCTATCATATTACTTGATGATGAAGGAAATGAAATTATAATGCCAAAAGAAAAACAAATTCCATCTGATTTTTTTAGAAAGGGAGATAATATTAGAGGAGTTATTGAAAGTGTTGAATTAAAAGGNTCTAAACCATCAATAGTCATGTCAAGGACATCGCCTCTGTTTTTAGAAAAACTATTCGAACAAGAAATTCCTGAGGTATTTGATGGTCTTATAAATGTTAAGAAAGTGGTTAGAATCCCTGGCGAAAAAGCCAAAGTAGCAGTAGATTCATACGACGATAGAATAGATCCTGTTGGAGCATGTGTTGGTATGAAGGGGTCTAGAATTCATGGAATTGTTAGAGAGTTAGGTAATGAGAATATTGATGTGATTAATTACACAAATAATCTTCAGCTTTTTATAACTCGTTCANTAAGTCCAGCAAGAATTACTTCTATCAAAATTGATGAAGAAAACAAAAGAGCTGAAGTAATTTTAAAACCAGAAGAAGTTAGTAAAGCAATTGGACGTGGTGGTCATAATATTAGATTGGCAGGTCAAATTACTGGATATGAAATAGATGTGTTTAGAGAAGGAGTAGAAGAAGATGTAGAATTAAGAGAATTTAGTGATGAAATTGACGGATGGGTAATTGATGAACTTGCTAAGGCCGGTTTGGATACTGCAAAAAGTGTTCTGGAACAGGAAGTTGTTGACTTAGTAAAAAGAACTGATCTCGAAGAAGAGACTATTGTTGAGGTAGTTAGAATTCTTAAAGAAGAATTTGAAGATTGATAATATAATTTAAACCAATTTATGGCTGAAAATATTAGATTAAATAAAGTGTTAAGGGAGTTGAATATTTCAATAGACCGTGCTATAGATTTTCTTGAATCTAAAAGTATTGAAATTGAAAAACGTCCAACTACCAAAATTTCTTTAGAGATTTATGAACTTTTATCTGATGAATTTCAAACTGATGCAAATAAAAAAGTTGCTTCAAAAGAATTAGGTGAGGCTAAATCCAAAGAAAAAGAAGCTCTTAGAATCAAAAGAGAGGCAGAAATTGAACTTTTATTAAAGAAAAAAGAAGAAGATGCCAAAGTCATAACAGCTGCTTCGAAGTTAAAAGAAGTAAAAAAAGTTGGAAAAATTGACCTTCAGCCTAATTTAGCAAAAAACAAAGCTGTAAAAAGTAAAGATTCTGTAGAATCTTCACCCAATGAGATTAAAAAAACAGTTACAAATGAAAAGACTCCAAATGAAGTAATAATAGATCCCNAAAAATCTATTGCTACAACTGAAAAAGTTNTTAATAAAGATGTTAATGTTGGTAACCAAGATAGTAAAGATGAATCTGACACGGTTACTACTAAATATAAAAAGTTATCTGGACTCAAATCAACTGGCGAAACTATTGATTTATCAAAATTTAAATCTGAAAAGAAAAAAGAGAGTCCATCTTCATCAAATTCAAAAAGAAAAAGAAGAAGAATTAGTAAGCCTAACGATAATGCAAAAACTTCTCAAAAACCAGGTCAAAGAACAGCTCAAAAATCTAACTTCAAACCAAAGAATACCACTTCTACTAGAGAAGAGCCTAGTGCAGAGGAAGTTCAAAAACAAGTTAGAGAAACACTTGAAAAACTTCAAGGCAAGAGTTCAAAAGGTAAGGGTGCAAAATACAGAAAAGAGAAAAGAGACCAACATCGTCAAAAAACAGAAGATGAGCTTGCGAACGTAGAGGCAGAAAGTAAATTGTTAAAAGTGACAGAATTTGTCACTGCTAGTGAGGTTGCTACAATGATGGATGTCTCAGTTACTGAAATAATTTCAGCTTGTATGACCTTAGGAATGATGGTTACAATGAACCAGCGATTGGATGCAGAAACATTAAGTATTGTGGCTGAAGAATTTGGTTACAGTGTGGAGTTTGTTACTGCAGACATCGAAGATTCAATCGAAGAAATTCTAGATAATGAAGAAGATTTAAAACCAAGAGCACCAATTGTTACTGTCATGGGACATGTTGATCATGGTAAAACTTCGCTGTTGGATTACATTAGAAAAGAAAATGTTATTGCTGGTGAATCAGGTGGTATTACTCAACATATCGGAGCATACAGTGTAGAACTCTCTAGTGGACAAAAAATAACTTTTTTAGATACTCCTGGGCATGAGGCATTTACGGCAATGAGGGCCAGAGGAGCACAAGTAACAGATTTAGCAATTATTGTAATTGCTGCAGACGATGATATAATGCCTCAAACAAAAGAGGCTATCTCTCATGCTCAAGCAGCAGGAGTTCCAATAGTCTTTGCAATTAATAAAATTGATAGACCTACGGCCAACCCTGATAAAATTAAAGAAGGTCTTTCTCAAATGAACCTTTTGGTTGAAGATTGGGGAGGTAAAATTCAGTCTCATGATATATCTGCTCTAAAGGGTGATGGTGTTGATGACTTGCTAGAAAAAGTATTATTAGAGGCAGAGCTTTTAGAGCTTAAGGCTAATCCTAATAGAGCTTCTTCGGGAACAGTTGTTGAAGCCTTTTTAGATAAAGGAAGAGGTTATGTTTCTACTATTTTAGTTCAAACTGGAACATTAAAGATTGGTGATTACGTTTTAGCTGGGAAAAATAGTGGTAAAGTTAAAGCCATGCATGATGAAAGAGGTAATACTGTTGAAACTGCTGGCCCTTCATCTCCAATATCAATTCTTGGTTTAGATGGAGCTCCCCAAGCTGGTGANAAATTTATTGTATTTTCTGATGAAAGGGAAGCTAAGCAAATCGCAGTTAAAAGAACCCAATTGCAAAGNGANCAATCTGTTAGAACACAAAGACANATTACTCTTGACGAAATTGGAAGACGAATTGCATTAGGAGACTTTAAAGAATTAAATATTATNCTTAAAGGAGATGTAGATGGTTCTGTAGAAGCCTTAACGGATTCCTTCCAGAAATTATCAACTGAAGAAATTCAAGTAAATATTATTCACAAAGCAGTTGGAGCCATAACTGAAAGTGATGTTTTATTAGCATCTGCCTCAGATGCAATTATAATTGGGTTTAATGTCAGACCTACTGGAAATGCAAGACAAATAGCGGATAAAGAAGAAATAGACATCAGAATCTATTCAATAATATATGATGCTATTAATGACTTGAAAGATGCAATGGAAGGAATGTTGTCTCCAGACTTTAAAGAAGAAATAACAGGTACTTCAGAAGTCAGAGAGACTTTCAAAATCTCAAAAATTGGTACTATTGCGGGTTGTATGGTCACCACCGGTAAAATATTTAGAAACTGTGGTATTAGATTGATTCGTGATGGAGTTGTAATTTACTCTGGTGAACTAGCTTCTTTGAAAAGGTTCAAAGATGACGTTAAGGAAGTTGCCAAAGGCTATGATTGTGGAATACAAATAAAAAATTACAACGATTTGAAAGAAGGTGATATTATTGAAGGATTTCAGCAGGTAGAAATTAAGAAAAAACTTAAATAGTTTTTTATTAATTTATTTCCTCTGGATTAGCATTATTATTTTCGATCTTTGGTTTGGGTCTAAATATAAACGCCTCAGGATATTTTTTTTTAATCATTAAAAGTTTTTTATCAGCTTCTAATTGAGAATAAAAATCACCGATCCACACTTTATAATTAGGAGTTTCATAAACTAGCTCTATGCTGGTATTTATGTAACTGGTTTCATCATGATTTTCTATCAGTTCTAAAGCTTTGTCTCTTTCTCCGCTAAATATTTGAATTTTTAAATTAAATGTATTTTTTTTTATTTCCTTTTTGAGTTTCAGTAAAGTATCTATTCTACTGTCTTTATTTATTTGCACTAATTCGTTTTGCGAAAACAAGTTTGCACAACAAAAAAATACAATTAAGCAAGCTATAATTTTATTCAATTTTTATTTAATTTTGAATTACAAATGTATAGTTATTTTTTATAAGCTCTAAATATATTATTTAGAATGTTTATAAATTATATATTTGACCAAAAATTACCATATATGAGAGTTAAATAATCGTTGATATGTATTATTTTTGTGCTTGAATTTTATGAACGATTTTTTCTTTTTTAAATGAATAAAAAATACAATAAAGTAGATTCCAAATTTTACTTAATTAAAAATTCAAAATTTTTTCCATGTTCTCACCTTGGAANACTATTATTGTCGTTTGCTTTTATTTTTACATTTTCTTCTTTTGCTCAGGACGCCGACCCTGTAAAGGGAAAAGCTTTGTTTAACTCCAATTGTGCTGCTTGTCATAAGCTTGATAAAAAAATGACAGGTCCTGCATTAAGAGGAGTTGAAGATAGGCTTTACAATGGCGAAGGTCTTGACCAAGAATGGATGTACTCTTGGATAAGAAATAGCGCATCTCTTATTAAGTCAGGCGATGAATATGCTAACAAAATTTATGCTGAATATAATGGATCAGCAATGACTGCTTTCCCNCAATTATCAGATTCAGATATTGACAACATTTTAGCTTACACGGCTCAAGAAAAACCCGCTCCAGTAGTAAAGGCTNTCGAGGTTTCAACAACTAACGAAAATAACTCCAATGGTATCTCTAATGAAATTATATTAGGGGTTTTCGCATTTATGTTCCTTCTTNTGTCGGCAGGTTTATTTGTGGTAAATAAAACNCTGAGAAGTTTTGCTGCCCAAAATAATATCCAGTTACCAACAAAAAAGAAATCAACAAGAAAACCTCTTTGGAAAGCTTTTGTTGATAATCAATTCTTAATGTTGTGTAGTGCTGTTATAATGCTTTTAGTTAGTGCTTATTTTGTTTATGGCTTTCTAATGCAAATTGGAATTAATCAAGGTTATGAACCTGTTCAACCTATACATTACTCACACAAAATTCACTCTGGAGATAACGAAATAGATTGTAATTACTGCCACTCTTCTGCTCGAGTAAGTAAGCATTCTGGAATACCGTCTCTTAATGTATGTATGAATTGTCANAAATCCATATATGAATACAATGGAGAAACCACAGACGAATATTCTAAAGAATTTTATGATGCTGAAATCCAAAAGCTTTACAAAGCCGTTGGATGGGATGATGAATCTCAAGAATATACAGGCGAAACTCAAGCTGTAAAGTGGGTAAGAATACATAACCTTCCAGACTTTTCATACTTTAATCATGCTCAGCACGTTTCTGTTGGAGATATTGAATGTCAAACTTGCCACGGTCCAGTTGAAGAGATGGAGATTATGTATCAGTACTCACCTCTAACAATGGGTTGGTGTATAAATTGTCATCGTGAAACTAATGTTAAAGTTAAAGACAATCAGTATTATGAAAAGATTCATGAGCAATTATCCAAAAAATATGGAGTTGATAAGTTAACTGCTGCTCAAATGGGTGGATTAGAATGTGGAAAATGTCATTATTAATATTTTATATATAATTATTTATGTCATCAAATAAGAATAAGAAATATTGGAAAAATTTAGCGGAGTTAAATCCGTTAAATAATAGTGCATTGGAGTCACTAGGTCAGAAAGAATTTATTGAAGAAATTCCTGTTGATGAATTTCTAGGTGATGACAAAAATTTATCAAATTCTTCAACATCTAGAAGAGATTTTCTTAAATATGTTGGCTTTAGTACTGCTGCTGCTTCTTTGGCAGCTTGCGAAGGTCCAGTAATCAAATCTATACCTTATGTTGTTCAACCNGANCAAATAATNCCTGGTATAGCTAATTACTATGCAACTACAATTGCAAATGGATATGATTTTGCTAATGTGTTGATAAAGACTAGAGAAGGAAGACCGATCAAAGTTGAATTAAACAAANTAGCTCCTACATCTGCTTCTGCAAATGCCAGAGTTCAGGCTTCTGTATTAGACTTATATGACAGCTTTAGACTAGCTAAGCCATTTAAGAATCAAGTGGAAAGTTCTTGGGCTGAGTTTGATAGTGATACAAAGAAAAAATTAAATTCTTTAAAAAATACTACAAAGTCTATAGTTCTTTTAACTCAGACTTTTGCTAGCCCTTCTACACAAAAATTAATTAACGAGTTTAAAAATAATTATTCTAACACAAAACATGTTGTTTACGATTCGGTCTCTGAATCAGCTGCACTAGATGCTTATGAAGCTAAATACGGATCAAGAGGATTAGCAAATTATGATTTTTCTTTAGCAGATTTAATTGTTTCTATAGGTGCAGACATTTTAGGTGATTGGCAAGGTGGTGGATTTGACTCAATGTATGGAAAATCTAGAATCCCTACTAATGGTAAAATGTCTAGACACATCCATTTTGAGGCAAACATGTCTTTAACTGGTGCAAACGCAGACAATAGATTTCCTGTAAATCAAAATGAGCAAAAGCTAGTGTTATTATCTATTTATTCGAAATTATTTAATCCGCAAGTTGACATAAATATTAGCGATAAACTTGTTAATGTTGTCAATGATCTAATGAAGGAGTTATTGGAAAGTGACAACCCAGTAGTTGTCTCAGGAATACAAGATGTAGAATACCAAAGCTTGGTGCTTGATATCAATCAAAGATTAAATTCAAAAGCTTTTCAGCCTGAGAGAACTATATTAACTAGACAAGGGAACGATGATGAGGTATCAAAATTAATTGTTGATATGAATAATGGTAAAGTTGGAGCCATAATCATGGCGGGAGTTAATCCAGTTTACACTTTATCAAATTCAGATGAATTTATTGAAGGTTTAAAAAAGACGGAAATGTCTGTGTTATTTTCAATGAAAAATGACGAAACAGCTCTTCATGTAAATTATCTTGCTGCTGCTCCACATTATCTTGAATCTTGGGGAGATACAGAAATGTCAAGAGGTGAATTCTCAATAACTCAGCCAACTATTAGACCTATATTTGATACCAAACAATTTCAAGAATTATTATTGTTTTGGAACGGTAATAGTATTTCTTACCATGATTTTATAAAGTCATACTGGAATAAAAATATATTAAGAGATAAAACTTGGAATCAAGCGTTACATGACGGTGTTTTTGAAGATAAAAAATCTATTAAATCACGAAATACTTATTTAAAAAATAATAAGAAAAACAATATTAATATTTTAGCTCTCGCTAACTCAGTTCAAAATATATCAGACAATACATTTGAGTTAAATTTATATCCTAAAACTGGAATGGGTGACGGTCAATGTGCGAATAATCCATGGTTACAAGAATTTCCTGATCCTATCACGAGAACTACTTGGGATAACTATTTGACTAT
>JGI26273J51734_10000234_pt1 | contig 28449 bp, 37 predicted proteins | sample SaaInlV_125m_DNA_FD_51734 | JGI IMG/M metagenome (IMG submission 51734) | reverse complement strand
TTTACGTATGCTCTTTCGCCATGCTGTGCCAAATCGAGACCAATCTCCTCTTCTTTTGGAGTGACTCTGATTCCGCCCGGCCAAACGGCATCCATTACTTTCAGAATAACCAGTGTAACACCAAAGGCATAGCCTATTGATATCAAAGCACCAAGGATGCTAATTGCTTGCTGTTCCATTCCTTCTGGCGTACCAGTCCATGCTCCGATACCGTCTCCAGTATCCCAAACGTGTGGGCTAGCTAATGTACCAGTCAAAATTGCACCTGTAAGACCACCCATTCCGTGTACTCCCCATACATCTAATGCGTCGTCCCATTTGCGTGCACTCTTGAATGCTATTGCTGCATAACAAATTGTACCAGCTGCAATACCGATTATAATCGCAGCCATTGGACCTACCCAACCTGAGGCTGGTGTGATTGCTACCAATCCTGCTACTGCTCCTGATGCAGCTCCTACGACACTTGGTTTTCCTGTATGTGCCCAAGACATGAGCACCCAAGTGACTGCAGCCATACCAGTTGCTGTATTTGTAACAGTCCATGCGCTGACGGTAATGCCGTCTACCATTACTTCACTACCTGCGTTGAAACCAAACCATCCAAACCAGAGTATTCCTGCACCCAGGACTACCATTGGGATATTGTGTGGCTCCATTGGCACTTTACCATATCCAAGACGTCTGCCAAGGACTAAGGCTCCGGCCAATGCCGCAAATCCTGAAGTAATGTGTACTACAGTACCACCTGCAAAGTCTAATGCGTATGATGGCGATAGTTCTGGATCGAGGTCGAGTGAACCTCCTCCGATGTAGCCTCCTCCCCATACCCAGTGTGCTACTGGATCATAAACGAAGGTACCCCATAAGAGTACGAATATCATCAATGCGCTGAATTTAATTCTGTCAATTAATCCACCAATAATTAGAACTGGTGTAATAATTGCGAAGGTTCCCTGGAACATTGCAAATAGTTGGTGAGGTACTGTACCTGGCCAACCTTGACTACAATAGTCTCCGTCCTTCATTTCATTCATTTGATAAGCATTAGACCAAGTATCTGCACATGGACCTACTTCACCGAGAGGTGCCCACGCTGATACCATGTTGAAACCAACATAGTCTAGATTACCCATGAACATATTTGCTTCAGAATCAATTCCGCCAAATGCTAGTGAGTATCCCCATAGAACCCATTGTACTGACATTAAACCCATTACAATTAGGGTCATACCAAGTACGTTGACGATGTTCTTTGATCTGGCTAATCCGCCATAAAAGAAACCGACTCCGGGTGACATGAGTAGTACCATTGAAGTTGCGGTGAGCATCCATGCTGTATCTCCTGTGTCTATAAGACAAGGCATCATGGCTCCTGCACCATCACTATCGTACCAACATTCGTTAGGATTTCCAGTGTAAATTCCACTGGTTCCTNCGACGTATCCGTCCATACCGTCATCAACACTTTGTGCAAATGCTGTTGACATTGCACCAGTTGCTGTGATAGATACTGCGGCTACAAGTAATAGAGCATACTTGTAGTTTCTAGAATTCATTAAATTTTATCGAAATAGAATATTATTAAAGCATTGAAGACACTAAAATTTTTCAAAAAGTAAGTTATTATATTATGATATATTGTGATAGTAACATAGAATATGAAAATTATGATAGAGATGAACAAATGAAGTCAAAACCTAAAGCTAAACTAGCAGTTTTTGATACATTTAAGACTAAAAATCAAGATTTAACAGGAGAAGCAAAAAGACAAAGATCGATCATTACCATTCTTGGAAATAATGTAAATCCAGCTGAACGAACAAGAACAGGAATTTCCCAAAAAATTGCAGAAAAACAAGAAATTAGCTGGAAAAATATCTATTCAGGAATTTTCAGGGATCTAGATGAAATATTACTCCCCATGGAAATAGCAGAAGAAGCTGGTAGATTACCATTAAAAAGAGGACCAAAAGCGCTACAAGAAAAAGGAATTCCGTATTATCAATTAACAAAAAAAGGAGTCTTGATAGGATCAGCAATTAATGGAATTGAAAATATGCCAGCACAATTAAAGATATTTTTTGCAGAATCTAATCCAAAAGAAAAAGAATTTGAGAAAATTTTAACTAAATTTATGACTACCAGTCCAACTTTTACATATTCAATTTTTCAAAAATATGTAAAAGCATTTTGTGAAGATAAAATTAAAGAATTGCTTCCTTTTGATCTCTCAAAATTACAAGATATATCAGATAAGAATTTGATTATTCAAAAGGAAGTTATTTTGGCCTTTGGAAAACTCTCAGTTCAAGAAAAAAAGGAAGCAACCGCATTTTTAGAGAAAATTGCGTAAAAATTGAGTCTAATTTGNAACGCCAAACATTAAAATCCACTATTCATAGATTTTAATCATGGGTAAAAACGTCTATGCGTCAGTAAAATCATACAGTCAAAGAGGGAAATTACTGAAGAGATCAGATTATCAAACTTTAGCTGAATCAAGAGATATAGAAGAATTAATGACTAGAATCAAGAATACAATTTATGCAGATGCGGTTGCAGATGTTCAAAAACCATACACCTCACAAGGAATAGAATCAGGTTTAAGAGGACATTTAGCTGACGTTCATTATTCAATTGCTAAAACTGCTGGGGAGATTCTCCAATTTTAGATGCATATTATATGAAATTCATCATATCAAATTTAAAATTAATTTTGAAAGGAAAAGTATTAGGAAAATCGCAAGAAGAAATTGAAACCCATATCAATTTACATGCTGAAGAATTAATTAAACAAAGAGACATAATCATAAAGGCTCTAGTGTCCAAAGATCTAGAAGAAGCAGTTACTAGTTTGAATTCAGTTCAGTTTGGTGAAGAAATATCAAAAGCAGCATCACTTTACAATGAACAAAAAAATCTCCAAATATTTGATACTTATTTTGATAAAATTCTATATCTCCAATTAGGTCGTGCCTTAAAAAATAATAGAGATAGAGATGTAATAAAATTAGTTGGAATGGATGTTGATTTCTATAATCTTCTCAGTGTAATTAGAGGTAAATTATGGGGATTAGATGAAGCACAAATTCAAGATTTGATTGTGACACAAACTGCAACAATTACAAAAGAACTACTTGGAAGAATGATGTCTGCAGCATCAGTTAGAGATGCNTTTAATGAGTTAACAAATACAAAATACAAAAATCTGATTTCTCAAAATGAAAATGAATTAGATGCAGTTGCAGAATTTGAAAGATCGTTTGAAATGGAACTTTACAATGCATCTGCAAGATCATTTTCAAAAATGTTTAGTTTTGCAACCATTGTAGGAATTACAAAGTTGACAGCATTTGAGGTAAGAAACTTAGCAGCNATCGCATATGCAATAGAACAAAAAATACCAACTGAAACTACAATGTCAAAATTAATTGTACACGAAGAATAATTTTGTAAAAATGATTAAATTTCCTAAAAAGAAAAACGATATTCCAATAGAAACTCTGATCAATTATGTTTGGATTAGTGCATTCATGGCTATGATTTTNTCATTACCGGCATTAGGCATATTTTTGGGAATTTACTACGGTACAGGAAATATTGCAGTCGGAGCAATTCTAGGATTTGCAGTTCATTTCATCACTTTAGCATTTGCAAGTAGAATCTCTAAATTTTTAACTAAAATAATGAGCTAAACTTTAAGAAGCTAAAATCAAAGGTAATTTACTATGATGGGAGATAGGGATTTTAGAACAACAATTCAAACGGCATTATCTTCAATAGGAAAAGAATTACAATTAGANATAGACCCAAAAAATATTCAAACTATTCATTTACAAGAGGTAGTTCAGTGCCTAAGACGCTCATATTTTGATAGAATTGATCCTGTGGAGATCGAAAGAAGAGGATTTAATGAGCTTCTTTCAGGATTGTTAAGAAAATTAGAATACGGAAGTGAGCCAAAGGTATTTGAAATTGACGATATCAAACTACAAGGGCAAACAGACATGATAGTAGATGATGCCATTATGTTATTTAGACCAGCAGCACAAAGTGAATTAGAAAATCCACTTGCCAATGATGTCCTGTATCTTAATGCATGTTTGTGGATATATGACAAAACAGAAGGAATCGTAGTTTACATTACGGGAGACAGAAAAGAAACAACATTTTCGTTAACACGAAATAAAAAAATGTTTGAAGAGGTAATTAGAAGAGTCAGAGTACTGAACAATCTTCTAAAAGAACAAAAAGCACCGATTCTAGAACCATCAACAGAATGTTCTGAATGTCAGTATTATGAAAAATGTTTTATGAAAAAGAAAAATTCCAAACATGTAGACATTGGTGAAATGTTAGGAATGGGTAAATTCGGCAACAAGGGTTAACAAATAAATGAAAAATATTACAAAGGAAAGTTCCTTTGATGGGTTATTCTAGTGGTTCAGGGTGTCCTTTACCACGAAGAGCGAAACACACTATTGCTAATGCGATTGCTACTCCTGCTGTTGCGCCAAATGCGGCCATTCCTGCTTCTGCCATTTAATAAAAAATAATCTTACGAGCTTTTATAGGATATGTCTANAATTTTCTCTTAAAAACAAANTATCACAAAATTAATTTTTTATGATACTATTAGGACTCTATTTAAAGAATTCATAGTCAAGAGTATTTTCTTGACCACTTGTCATGGAACTTAAATTGTAATACACAGTTCCAGAAATTCTATATGATGCCGTATTAGTTTCAAGAGCATCCCATAGCTCACCACCATTTTGGGTATTTGGTATAGTAATCTTATCTTTTAGTACAATTGAATTATTGCCCAAGAGAGTATAGTAGTTTGAACCAAATTCTACCATTCCTTCAGGTCTGCTTCCAATTGTACCGCCATCAAGTTGTTCATAATTGGAAAAAGTGGTTTCAAATAATTGGTAATCCATAGTTTGAACAATTACAGCTCGNGGATTTGGATTAAATATCTCAAATTCAACTTGAATTGTTGCTGAACGCTCTGAAATTTTTAAAACAGAAATATCTACCAACTCAATTGTAATTGGAGGTAAAGTTTCTACATTTTGATTAGTAGTATCAGTTCCAATCCCTCCTACAACTAGTGTGGGACCAACAACNATAATTCCACCCAANACTCCAACAAATACTAAAACTGCGATAAAGACAAAAATTTTAGGATTCAAACTTACTTACCTCAATATATCAAATATTAGATAGTTATTATACCATTCCAGAGGGTGNAAAATATGCAATATTTTCAAGCAGTTCAACAGGGAAAACAAAGAGCAAGTAAATCACAAATGAAAATGTTTGATGTAGCTGGATTTGCAATGCTAACCCTAACAACTAAGAAAATTGATGGCAAATTCTTTCCAGTCGGTGAAGAAGAATTTACGGCTGTAATTAATTCTGAAGAGGGACATGTAGCCGTAATTGTNGATAAAGATGGATATACTAAAGCCCAATCAAAATCAGTTGAAAANGAAGAAGCAATTACAATATTTAANAAACTTAAAGATTCAGGAATTTNAGAATATCCAAAAAATGAAATACAAATTTGGTCTCAAACAAGACCAACAATTCAAAACGAAGTTTAACTATTTTTTAGAAGATAGAACTATTTCAGTCCCAACCTTAACACCTTTAATTGCTTTTTCAATAATTTTTGGATCAGCTTTTAAAATTCTAGTTTTAATTTTAGAACGTTCTATAATTTTTAGAGCAACAATATCCATTAAATCATACCCACCTGCTACAGAATCTTCATGAACTAAAATATTTTTTAAATTTTTAAGCTCGATACTTTTGAATTTTTTTGCATTTTTGAATTTATTAGGATCCATATCATAGACGCCATCAACGTCAGTAGCATTAAGAAACTGTTCAGCTTGAATTTTTTCAGCAATTAATGCAGCTGTTCCATTGGTACTTTGACCTGGATGTAATCCTCCTGCTACAACAATTAACCCATCGTCCACTGCATGTTTAACTTGCTGTAAAGTAGTTGGCGGATGGGAGTACGCTTTATTTTTTAAAGCATAAATCAATAATTTTGCATTAAGTCTTGAAATTTCAATTCCTAATTCATCTAAAGTAGATTCATCAGCATCAAAATGCCTAGCATGTGAAATGTAATGTCTTGCAATAACTCCACCACCAGCTACAACAACTGGCTGACAAATTTTACTAATTTTTATTAAAAAATCAGCATAATTCTGTATAATTTTGGCATTATCCATTCCAAAAACTTTTCCAGATAATTTTATTACGATTTTTTTCTTCATTTTAAATCACCAAGTATCGATTTTGCTGCAATTTCAACTTTTTTTCTGTATTTTTGATGAGTATAAATTCTAAGTATGTTCATAAAGCCAGAAATTGCTGAAACCACAGGGATTTCTGAAATTGGCATCTCTTTTGCAGATGATTTTCCACCCTCATTGGTAATCAAAACTATTGATTTTGACTCATTTTTTGATGGTGCAAGTGGAATAGACGGAGTAACTGAACTATCTACAAAAATCTCATTTTCATCAACTTTAGATTTTTTAGAAAGTTCGAGTCTTAATTCATCAGTTCGAGTTTTTTTCAAATTTGTTTGACTAGTAAGTATTCTCTCAAATACACATTTTAGTAATCTCCTGTTTTGATAATTTTCAACCAGTTGTCTAGCTCGTTTCAATTTAGAAGATTTTGAGAAAATGATTGAAGATATTACAAATTCATCTGTAAGTTTTACATATTCATCTAGATTAAAAGATGAAAAACCGAATTCATCATCAGATGATCTCAATGCTTGAATTAACATAACTTCTGCAGCACGTACAGTTTTATGAAAATATACTGCCTTAAACATTTGATATCTAGAATGCATCATGGATTCAAAAGAATACAATGCTGAGCGCTCTAATGCAATTTTTTTCTTATGAATGTTCAGGGATTGAGTTATTCTTTTATGATCTACCTTTGCATGTTCAGCTCCAGTAAAATAACCATCTCTGAGCAAATAATCCATCATATCTGCACTCAAAGAGCCAGAAATAATTTCATTTAGATATTGAAATTTTGATTCTCCAAATGCAATTTGTGCAATTATTTTTTTATCAAATCCAGTTTTGGATAACACATCACCAATTTCAGAGTTTAAAATTATTTTTTTACCATAATCTTCATGTGAAGTTTTTTTATCTTGAATTACTTCTTCAAATAAATGAGAAAAAGGTCCATGGCCAATATCATGTAACAAACCTGCAAGACGTAAAATTTGAACGTCATCAGAATTTAAAAATCCTTTTTCATTTAATGCAAAACCTGCCTCAGTAGCAATGTGCATGACTCCAAGAGAATGTTCAAACCTGCTATGTTGTGCTGAAGGATAAGTTAGATGTGCACCAGAAAGTTGTTTTATTCTCCTTAATCTTTGAAAAAGAGGGTTATCTATAATTGGAAGTTCATAGTCATAAACACGAATAAAATCATGTATTGGATCTATAATGTCTAGATAATTTTTTTTCATATCCCAAGTTTCTTTGAAAATGCCTTTAGAATTTCTTCATGAACTTCCATCTTAGATTTAGATGCATCAATTATTTTCCAATGTTTTTTCTTTGCAGTAGTACGATAGAGTTTGGATATTTTCCTTGAAAATTCTTCATTTTTCTCAAACTTGTCTCTTTTCATAATTTTACCTTTTTCATTTCGGGGAGATCTTGAAAAAGATTCTTTTTGAGTAACGTCAAGTAAAATTACAAGATCAGATTTTGGTAAACCAGTATCTAGATTCTCAAGCCAATTTTCTTTTAAACCATTTGCTAGCCCATAAATCAAGTTAGAATGATAATATCTATTCATAATTAAAACAGAATTTTTTTCCTCAGCTGCTAAAATTTCATCAAGTTTTTCCCATCGATTTGCTGCCAAAAGACAATGGATAACTTGAGGGGCAAATTTACGTTTTCCATCCAAATATTTTCTGATTTCTTTACCTATCGGCGTATCATAGTCAGGAAAATGAAATAGTTTTGTTTTGATCTTTTGTTTTTTTAAAGATTTTTCTAGCATCGTTGATTGTGTTAGTTTTCCAGCTTGATCTCCCCCTTCAATTGTAATAATCATAAGTTATCAAAACAGAGAAATTATTGATTAAAAAATCTATCAAACCTTGAACATGCCCAAAAATATCTTAAGTTGTAAATTATCAAAACAGGCACAAATAGTAGTAAAAATTGACGATAAATAGGAGAATATTAAAAAACTGGTCAGTATCAATTCTTTTTCGATATTATGGATAAATTTGAAATTGCATTTATTGTAATAGTATGACATAATATTTTGTAGTTAATAATAATCCATTAAATTTTGATTGAGAGGTTGAATGTATTAAAAAATATTAGCAACTCTAGGTTGTTAAATTAAAATAATCACAAAGATTTTTTATTTTGTTCATTAAATTCAGCAGTAGCTTCCATCTTTCCCTTTATGAAAGCAAGATCATATGTTCTAAGTAATACTTCTTCACCATCTTCCATGTGAGTTTGCAAGTGTTTTGCCATATTCCTAATAATTTCGTCCTTAGATGGAATTTCGGAATTATCACTCATAGTAAATACATCTTAAAAATCATCATCAGGGTTTTCTCCATTTTCCAATGCTTGATTATATTTATCAACTTTATTATTATATTCATCAATTAGTTTATTTTCTTCATCAATTTTTTTATTTTCGTCATTATCAGTTTCCATTATAATTTCAATTAATCATAAACTTATAAAAATTACCAGTGTAATTTATTTTCTAAACATTATCCAGATTCTTGTTCCTACTCCAAGACCCACAGCTACGATAATTATGGCAGGCAGGACAATTTCCATCTCATTCATGTTATTTGTTATAATTAAAAATTACAATTTAAGATTTAATACTTGCATACAAAAATTATATCTGTGACTTGTACTCATACATTCAAAACTGAAGGAGACCACATGAAGTGTTCAAAATGTGGACATGTACGAAAATTTAACAAAACATCAATTAAACCAAAAATGCTTGTAATTGGATTAATCATATCTGTAATGATAGTAGGAGCAGTATTGACTTTTTCATATTTTCCTAAAAATTAGTTTTATTTTATAATCAGTCAAGATTTATATAAAAAAATCAAGAAGATAACACAAAATGGGACTAATGAAGGAGGTAATAAAAGAAATTGGAAACAAATCAAAAGAATTCTATGAATTTGTTTTACCGCCAGTAGACATGCATCTAACGGATGAAAATCTTAAAGTCATTATCGATATTCCAGGATTTTTAAAAAAAGATATTGAGCTGAGCCTATCCGGAGACATACTTTCGATTAAAGCTGAAAAGATTATGGATGAAAAAGATTCAAAGACGTTAATTTTAAATCAAAGACCCAATAAAATTAATAAAAAGATTAGACTGCCAATTGAAATTAAAGAGGGTGAAGAAAAAATTGAATCAGCAAAATATGAAGAAGGTATTCTTGTATTAGTTATTCCTGTAACAAAAAAATCAAAAAATATTTCAATTGAATAATCTAATACTTTCTTAACAATACTGAAAGTCCCATAATAACACCAGAACTAATCATTCCAAGTAAACCAAAAAATTCATTTGATTGAAATAAAAATACTGAACCGATAAAAATAGAAGAAGAAAATATGCTTCCACTAATCAAAACTGTAGGTTTACGTTTGTTCATGAAAATTTTAACTTCTCCCATTAATTTTTCCATATCGGATCCAACTCTCAATGTAGAATTAATTGATTTAAGAAAAGTATCAAAAGAAATTTTTAATTCTTCAATGTATGCACCTGTGATTAAATTTTCTTCTTGAAGAATATTCTTTAGAACTTTTAAAAATTTAAAATCAACGTCATGTGTTTTGTAAATCCCCTCAATTATTGAAGCCATTCTGAGATATAATGCCAAATTTTTCGGTAAAATAAATGGAAATTTACTCATGGTTTTATTTGCTAATTCCATTAAACTTTGAACCTCCATTTCATCAGGTTTATCTCCATGCATAGAACGAATTGACAATTCTATTCCTTTTTCAATCACTAATCTGTTATATCCAGGAGTTAACATTCTGAGATCATCCATAGCAGAAACAACTCGGGAAGGATTTTTTTCTACAAGTGCAAGGTATAGTCGAATTAAATTAATTCTTGTTTTATTATTAATTCGTCCAACCATTCCAAAATCATATAGAATTAATTTGCCATCATCAGTCACGGAAATATTACCTGGGTGTGGATCTGCATGAAAAATTGAATGTTTGAGAAGCATTGTGAAGAAAACCTGATGAACGTCAACGACTAATTGTTCACGATCAATATTTTTCTCCTCTAAAGCATCTACATTGGTAACCTTAATTCCAGGAAGATATTCCATTGTTAGAACATTTTTTGAAGAAAAATCATCAAAAACAGAAGGTATGATTACTTTATTATTTTCCGCCATATCCTTTTTGATTTCTTTAAGATTTTTGGATTCATTTGTGTAATCCATTTCTTCATTAATGGTTTCAATAAATTGTGAAAGCATAATCTTTGCAGAGTATCTTAAGTTTGAATCTACAAATCTCAATGCAAGAGGCAGAATTTTATTTAGAATTTTTAGATCTGTTTCTACGACTTTTTCAATTCCAGGTCTTTTTACTTTAATTACAATTTGTTGGCCAGAAATAGATCCTCGATAGACTTGTCCCAATGATGCACCAGCAATAGAAACAGGATCTATATGATCAAATTTTTCATCAATCAATCCAATATCTTTTTCAATTATTGGCTTAACTTGATCAAATGGAGCAGCAGGAACATTGTCTTGAAGTTTTGATAATTCTTGCAAATAGGGTTGTGGTAGAATATCAGCTCTAGAAGAAAGCCATTGTCCCAACTTGATGTAAACGGGTCCTAGTGAAATAAAAGTTACAAGTATTTTACGGGCATTTTTTTTAAGTTGATTTAAATCAATTTCATCTTTATTTTGATTGATCCATTTTTTTCTATCTTTGCGTAATGCCAAAATGGATGGCAGAAGTTTGACTAATATTTTTACAGTTCTAATAGTATACACAAAATCACTCCAAATATTTTTTAATATTTTTAGTTGCAACATATCCTAAATATCCAGAAATTAATGAAGATGCTAAAAGATTAGCTAAAGACATTTTCTTAGAATTCTTATGAGAAAACTTTTTTGCAGTAATTACACCTGCAAATATTCCACCTGCAATACCAATTAAAACTTCAGGAGCATCATGTACCAAATGACCAATTGGATTAATTCTAGGATCAACTTTGTCTGTATGAACTAAAAATTTATCAGGGTATTCTCTAATATGCAAATTACCATAACGATATTGTTTTTGCGCCCCATTTTTTTGTCCAAGAATAGTTTCTTCTGCGCCATCAGGCATAAATTCACGTAGTTCCTTTGGAACTTCAATTTCGTCACCAGGCATAGTATGAATATCGGATAATTGCTTATAATCCTAGATCTAAATTGTATTTGAGACCAATTATTTATTGTGTTAATTTTTTAAATTATCCTTGGTAAATATAAAAAAACTAGCAGCAAATGAAATTAACATTAAAATTCCTGAAATATATGCATAATTAAATCCAATATCAGGATGATATTCTTCATGATAATAGTTAATCAAAAAAGTTATGACTAACAAAATAACTCCAATGAAAGTTAATTTCCGGTGATTTAACAACAATAATCCCTTTACAAATTACTATATGAATTTAGAAAAAAATAAAATATTTTTCATAGTTTAAGGATTAGATTCAATTTGAGATAATTTAATGATTATTTCTTCAAGTTCTAATTTATTTTCAATAATCACTCGATTAATTACATCAATCTCATTATTTATCTGAGAGATATTAGCATCATCAGAATTTGTAATTTGATATTCTAAATCTTTTAAAATTTCTTGATTGTATTCGTTAATTTTTTCTAATTCATTTTTATATTTTAATAAATTCTCATACTGATTAGAAATTTCTACATATTTTAAATTTGAAAAAAAATCTGTTGCAATAATGATACTACCTATACTTATTACAATAATTAAAATGAGAATAGTTAATTTTAATTTCATTTTATTTCATTAGTACTTTTTAGATTTAAAACTAATACCTAACTATTATGTTTTTTACGCCTACGAATTATGAAAATTGTGATACCTATAACCAAAATTATTGGAATAGCAATCACTGTAGGATCAAAAGCATCTTCCTCAAGTTCAGATATTTCATTTACCAAAATTGTGGTTTCGTAAGGTAAGAAAATTTCATCTCTTACACTGTCTTTGTATCTTACAGTAACTGTAATATCATGTTCACCATATTTTGGTTCCCCATCAAATTCAATTGGAATGTTAAATGGAACAGGTGCATCAGTTTCAATTTCATCAATGAATTGAGTGTTTGATTTAATATTAGAATCACCATTAGCATCAAGAGTTACAAAACCAAATAATCCATCTTCATTACCTTCATTAATTATTTCACCAATTACCATTTGTGTACCAGATAATTCAATAACTTTTACATTGAAAACTGTAAGATCAATTAAACCTCTAATATAGAAATCAAGAATTTTTGAAATAGTTTCTTTATCTCCATGGGTATTATAATATGAAATGGATAAAGGAATTCGTAATGTATCGCCCTTTAAAGACTCAGGAACATAAACATCTACAATAAAAGAATTAGATGACTCTGCTGCAATATTTCCTATATCCCAACTTGATTCTAAAATCAAAACATTTTCAATATTTGTAATTGATGCAGTATTTGATGAAAGCGATGTTTGGGCATTATTTATTGTAACATCAACTGCAGAAATTGGAGCAGTTCCATCATTAACAACATCCACAATAATTTTATTTGATTTTAATGACGTAAGGAANGATTCCGACGCCCTTACATTGATTGTACTGTCTCCAGTTACTTTAAAATCAAAAGTAGAAAAGGATGATCTAACACCAGATTCTCTTAATCTTGAATAATCAACTTTTACAGTTCCTGAATATTGCTGAATTTGTATATTTTTATCCAAATTTACATAGAAAGTTAAAGAAAAATTTGTACCAGCTAGAGAATTTGTGTTTGTATTAGCATCAATTGCAACGCCTGGACCATCTGAACCTGAAAATCCTAAAGGTAATGCTAATTTTCCTTCAATTCCTGTAATATCCTGAGTTCCCACATTTGCAAATTCTATTGTGAATGGAACATTACTGTCACCATTTTCAACTTCAATTTTATTATTTAGTGTACCAAAATATGCATCCAATAATTTTACATCGCCAAAATCTCTTTCAAATGCTGAATCTCCAAAGTTTCCAGATTCTATTGGTCCATCTTTCCAATCAGCATATGAATTTGTAAAAATAAAAGGTACAAANCCAATCAAAAATAATATTAATAAAAATTTAGAATTCATNATGCAGTAATCTCCATTGTNGAAGNTTCTTCTCCTTGAAATGCTTTACCATCTTTAATTGTAATAACTTTGTCAACATTTCCAAANTGTTGTCTATCGTGAGTAACAATAACAAAAGTTTGATTAAGGTTTTTTGCCATAGATTTCATNAANTCAACTATTGTTTGTGAAGTTACTGAATCAAGATTACCAGTTGGTTCATCAGCTAAAACAATTGAAGGTTTATTGATTAAACCTCTTGCGATAGCTACTCTTTGAGCCTGCCCACCTGAAACTTTATTTGCACGTTTATGCGTTTGATCTTCTAATCCAACTGATTTTAGCAAATCTATAGCATCTTTTTCAGTAATAGAATTAGTACCGGCAATTTGTATTGGCAATAGTATATTTTCTAAAACTGAAAGATCGCTTAAAAGATTAGAAAATTGAAAAATAAATCCTAATTTTTTATTTCTAAATGATGAGATTTGGTCATCATTAAGAGTTGTAGTATTAATTTCATCAATAAAAATATCNCCATTTGTTGGACTATCTAAAAGTCCAATCATGTTTAATAATGTGGATTTTCCTGAACCTGAACTTCCAACAATTAAAACAACTTGACCTTGCTCAATTGAAAAAGATACGTCATCAAGAGCTTTTACTTTGCTATCCCCATCACCATAAATTTTGGTTAAATGATTAACCTCAAGTACTCTAGCCAGTTCTCATTGCCTCCACAGGTAGTAATTTTGTAGCTCTATACGATGGNTATAATGACGCAATNATAGCCAGAGCAAATGAAGCCAGAGCAGTTTGAACAATTTTTTCTACATTGTAAGTTACTTCAAGNGGTAAACTGTTATTGAATGACATCTTTGTTTCTTTTGCATAAAATGTATAGCCTAATCCAGTTGCAGTTCCAACTCCAGCACCAATTGCCCCAATTAACATACCTTGAAAAATAAAGATTATCAAAATATCCTTTCTTTTAGCACCAATTGCTCTCATTACACCAATTTCTCTAGTTTTCCCATTTACTAGCATCATTTGAATTGTAACAACTGCAAATGCAGAAGACATCATTCCAAAATATCCAATCATGTTAATCATTGCTATACCTGATCTAAAACCGGCAAGCTGTTGTTCAGCTGATTCCTCTATTGTTTCTGCTAAGAAATCATCATTTGGAAATGATGCTAAGAAAAATTCTTTTACTTCAAATGCTTTACTTGGATCGTTTAATTTTACCATAATTGATCCTGTTTGATCTATTCTATCTGTCATATCACGTAATGTATCAATATGAATAACTGCGCTATAATCAAATCCTTGACCGCCAGGTGATTTTGCAATTCCAGAAACAGTGAATCTTTTAGTTTGTTCTTCACCCCATCTATCAATTATCATAACTTTGATATTATCACCAACTACAGCTCCTCCAAGATCATTTGCTACAGTATTTCCTAAAACAATAGAATTTCTTGAGAAAACATAAGTTCCTTCTGTAACAGTTTCATGAACAGTAGATGCTCTAATGTCCATAAATGGATCAACGCCAACTACAGGTATTCTAGTTTTTTCAATTAAATTACCATTTTTTGCAATTTCCATTTCTGCCGTCGATGAAAGCCGCGGTGCCGCTGCTTCAACATATGAAATCCTTTCAAAGAATCTTATAATTGATGAATCAGATTTATCGATATANTCATCCTCATTAGTTACAAGAACATCACCATTTCGATATTCACTAATGTCTCTAACTATTGCATCAAAAAGACCCTGAAATATTACAAAATTTACATGAATTACTAAAATTCCAATTGTTACAGCCAAAATTGCACCATACAAACTACCTCTTTTATTGAATAGCATCCTTTTTGCTAATTTCATACGGTAATCCATAAAATAATAAAAAAAGTCTAACATATAAGATATATTATTCCTAGTGCTAAATTATAGACAATTTTATATGATATTAGTTATTTGTGTATTTTATGGAGGCACTATAAGTGATATAATGGACAATTTTGATATTAAAATTTTAAGTAAATTATTAAACAATTGTAGAGAATCAGACAGACAAATTGGAATTGATTTGGGAATGTCTGGGGGGGCAGTAAACGCAAGAATACGTAAAATGCAAAAACTTGAGATTCTTGAAGAATTTATCGTTCAAGTTGAACCACCAGTATTAGGATACGGTGTGTTGTATTTTGTAATATCTGGAGAAAACATGAAAGAAATTTTAGAACAAGTAAGTCTAGTAGGAGAACCACATTTTGTAGCACCATGTGTTGGCGGAATAACAGTTTGCAGCATTATTGTAAAAGAAAATTTAGAACAGAAAATTGAACTTGCAAAAAAACTAATGAAAGATTTTAAACTTTTATCGATTTTTGAAGCAGAAAATCCAGGATTCAATACAAATTTAACAAAAACAGATTTGGAAATTTTGGAAGAATTACTAAAAGATCCAAGACAAAAAATTGAAATAATTGCAAAGAATACAAAAATGTCAACAAAAACAATAACAAGGTGTATTGAAAAATTACACAAAAATGAAGGAATTAAATTTACTGTAAGTTATGATCCCAAAAAAATNAAAAAATTTATTCCATATGCAATAATGACANGGATAGAAAGTAATTTGAAGGAAACATTAGAAAAAATGAACAAGGAATTATCCAATACGTACTTACAAATTCCATTTATTGCAAAAAATCAAATTGTTTTATTTATGTATAGTAATAATATTTACAAAATGGATGAACTAACACAAAAAGTTAGAAATATAAAAAATGTGAAATCTGCAGATTTATTTATTCCTAAAAAAATTTTATTTTATAATAAATGGTTAGAAAAAACAATAATTGATTTTAAAAAATCATCTAAACTACATTTGACATACCAAACAAATTAAATAATAATACTTTTCAAAGTTAATATGAAAAAAGAGAAACTGTTCAAAGGTAAATTATTTGAAATAAATGCATATCATATGCAAGTTGAGCATAGAAAAGTTAGAAGAGAAATTATTGAACATCCAGGTGCAGCTGCAATGCTGGCATTTGATGAAAAGGGTAAAGTATTGTTAGTNAAACAACATCGATTTCCACATGGATATATTNTAGAGATTCCNGCTGGTACTTTGGAAAAAGGGGAAAAACCAATTGATTGTGCATATAGAGAAATTATTGAAGAAACGGGTTATGAGGCTAAAAAAATGACTAAATTAGTATCATATTTCCCCTCAGTAGGCTACAATAAAGAAGAAATTAACATTTTTGTAGCATCAGGAACAAAAAAGAAATTTGATTTAAAATTAGACAATGATGAGTTTATCACGGTTGTAAAGATGGACATTAAAAAATTGATTCAAATGATTAAAACTGGAAAAATTATTGACTCAAAAACAATTTGTGCAGTAATGATTTATGCTGCAAAGAAAAAATTATTCTGATTATTTTTAGTATCTAAAAAATATCATAATACTTTAGTGGTAACTTGGTTTAACTAAATCACTAATATCAGACCAAGATTGTAGAATTTTCTCAAACATATAGATAAGATCAAATAATGGAAGAGAAATTTGCTTCTCACTCTCTAAAGAAGAACGAATTTTAGAAATTTTTATAGAATTAATTTTTTGTAATGTAATTGCATTAATTGCAAGCATTCTATTATTAGAAATAAAAGAATCAATTGATTTGATTTGTATTTCTTCCATATCTTTTGCAAAATCATATAATTTTTTTAATTCCACGTTAGATAGATTTGATTTGATTAAGGATTTAGATAATTCTACAACAGTATCACCTGCAATTTCAAGCGTATTTGCAGCAATTCTATAATCAAGAATATCAATATTTTCTAAATTAAAAATACCAGCCAATCTAGTATCCATTATAGTACTTCGGATTAATCTAACAAGAAGAAAATATTGTCTATTAATTTCAGCATCACGATTTGCTACTGCTTCAAGATTTGTTTTATCTCCATTTTTTAAAGCTAATACAACATCATTAAACATTCCAAGTGCAATTGAACTCATTCGTTTTAAAATATTTTGTGGATTTATTGATGTCTCATCAAGTAAAAACTGAACAGAAATATTTACTGCATCCTCATCAATAATTTCTAATCCAACTAATTTCCTCATAGAACCACGAACACTTTCTCTATCAGTAATTGAAATAGAAGATTTTCCAACAATCCTAATTATATCAAATCCTAAAAGATATGCACCAGTGATTGTTGGTACAATACCCTCACCTTTTGATAACGGATATGAAATTACAACTTCTTTTGAGGGTCTCTTGTTTAGTTGTGTTCTAATTGATAGATTATTTTGATTTGTTTCAATTTCAACTTGATTGCTTTTCTTCAGATTATTTGCATCAATCCATTCTTTTGGAAGCGAAACAAGAATACTACTTCCAATCTTTTGTAGGCGTCGTGTAAATGTAGTCAATTTAAACTAGTTTATATTATTTAAGCCAAGTATTAATATTTTACAAATATATGAAATTTGATCATAATGACAACAGCATTTTGTCCAGCACACATTACAGGTTTTTTTAAAGCCGAATTAAATAAAGAGGATTCAAAAGAATTAGGTTCGNTAGGTGCAGGATTTTCCATACAGAAAGGTGTCAAGACTACAGTTACAATTAGAAACAAAACAAAACATGATATTTCAAATTTTACAATCAAAGTAAATGGCTTTGAATCAGGAGATATGAGGGTCTCTGAAGTAGTTCTCAGTAAATTTCCTACAAAAGAAAAATTTGTAGATGTCATACATGAAATTGATGTCCCAGTCGGATATGGATTTGGTTCTAGTGCAGCAGTTGCATTATCGTTAGCTATTGCATTAAATGATGCATTAGAATGTAAATTATCTAAAATTAAAGTTGCACAAATAGCACATGATGTTGAAATAGAATGTAAAACAGGATTAGGAGATGTTTTAGCATCATATCACGGCGGATTTGAAATTAGAGATAAACCAGGGGCACCAGGTATCGGACATGTTCAAAAAATTACTTTAAATAAAATTTCCATAATTATGATATGTTTTTCTCCAATTTCAACAACTAAATTCATCAAAGAAAGATTACCGCAAATTAACGGTCTTGGAGGTAAGATGGTAAATAGATTATTAGAATCAAAAAATTATGAACATTTTCAAGAAATGTCTTTAGAGTTTGCAAAATATGTAGATGTTATGACACCAAGGATGCAAAAAGTAGTCAATGAATTATCTAAAAATAATATTAAATGTGGAATTGCATTATTTGGTGAAACAATTTTTTCAATGATTCCAAAAGAAAAAGAAAATAAAGTTTTAGAAATTTTAGAAAAATATTCTGATGGAATAATTATAAAATCAGAANTAGATGATGCAGGAGCAAGAGTTCTTTATAATTAATTAAAAAATATGACTGTAATTCCTAAATCACATCCAAGATTAAATTCTCTTTTAATTCGTGAAAAATTAGTTAATGGATTTGACAATAATTTAGTTGCTAAAGAAGGACTTTTAGCTCATGGCAGAGGGGAAGCTTTTGATTATCTTATAGGTGAAAAAACCTCAAAATCAGCTAAGGAGGCAATAAAAGCGGCGGCATTTATGCTGAAAAATGCAGAAAACTCCGTAATTTCCGTTAATGGTAATTTTGCAGCCCTGTGTCCTAAAGAAATAATTGAATTAGCAAGAAATACAAATTCAAAAATTGAAGTTAATTTATTTTATTCTAGTGAAAAACGTAAAAAAGCAATTACTGAAATTCTAAAAAAATCAGGTGCAAAAGAGATTTTAGGATTAAATAAAAAATCATCCACAAAATTATTAGGAATTGATAGTGCAAGAAGAATAGTTGATAAAAATGGAATATTTTCAGCAGATGTTGTTTTAGTTCCTTTAGAAGATGGTGACAGAACAATTGCATTAAAAAAAGCAAAGAAAAAAATTATNACGTTTGATTTAAATCCACTTTCCAGAACTTCGGAAGCTGCAGATATTACAATAGTGGACAATGTAACACGTGCTATGAAATTACTTATTATTGAATCAAAAAAGAAAATAAAAAAATCATCTACATATGATAATAAAAAAAATCTCAAATTATCAATTTTAGAAATTAGAAAAAATTTAGAGAGAAGGGCAAAAAATGCATAAGACTATCAAAGATATTACAGAAATGAAAGGAAAAGAGAAGATTACTGTTTTAACAGGATATGATTCTACAATGGTAACACTATGTGATCAAGTAGATGTAATTCTTGTAGGGGATAGTGCAGGTATGGTAATGTTAGGATACGAAGACACTACTTCAGTAACAATGGAAGATATGATTAGATTTACAACTGCTGCAAAAAATGCAAGGAAGAATTCACTAATTGTATCAGACCTNCCAATTAATTCCTACCAAACAGAACAAGATGCAGTTACAAATTCATTAAAACTCATCCAAGCAGGTGCTGATGCAGTAAAATTAGAAGGTGGGAAAGAAGTTGCTAAAATAATACGAGCCATAACAGAATCAGGAATAGCAGTTATGGGTCATTTAGGATTATTACCACAAACTGCTGAGAAATATACAGTNCAAGGAAAAACAAGAGAAAATGCAATTCAACTAATTGAAGATTCAAAAATAATAACAGAATCAGGCGTATTTAGCATAGTTTTAGAGATGGTTACTAATCAAGTTGCAAAAATAATAACAGAAAAAATTGCTGTACCGACAATAGGAATTGGTTCAGGGAAAGATTGTGATGGGCAAGTTTTAGTTGTTCATGATATGCTAGGATTATTTGAAAAAATAAAACCAAAATTTGCAAAAAGATATTTGAATTTATCTGAGGAAATAAGAAACGCAGTGAAATCATACGTAACAGAAGTTAAAGAAGAAAGTTTCCCAGCAGCAGGAAATGAATTTCAAATGGAAGAATCTGAATTTAATAAACTGAGGAAAGAAATTGTCTAAAAGAGAATCAGAACATCCATCATTAGACATAGTAGAATCAAAGGGAACAGAACTTTCGGGTAAAAAAATTGTATTGTGTGTTGCTGGAAGCGTTGCAGCATACAAATCAATTGAACTTGCAAGATTACTAATGAGGCACGGAGCAAAAGTTACGTCTGTTATGAGTAGCGCTTCAACAAAAATGATTCAGCCTGATTATATGAAATGGGCAACTGGAAACGATGTAATTACAAAATTAACGGGTAAATTAGAACACATCGATATTGCAGATTATAAAAGATCAGATCTAATTATTGTCTATCCAGCTACGGCAAACACATTAGGAAAACTTGCAAATGGAATAGATGATACTCCAATTTCAACAGTACTTACTGTAGGATTTGGTTCAAAAACACCAATTCTAATGGCTTTAGCAATGCATGCATCGATGTATGAAAATGTAGCAGTTAAGAAAAATATTTCATTTCTAAAAAATAAAATAGATTTTGTATCGCCAAACATGATAGAAGGTAAAGCAAAAGCATCAGAGCCGGAAGAAGTTCTTGATTTTGTTTTAAATAAATTTGGATTATCATCAAAACTACAGGGTAAAAAAATTNTAATGACTGCTGGACCAACAGTTGAACAGATAGATCCTGTTAGAGCAATTACAAATCAAAGTACGGGTAAAACAGGAGTAAGTTTAGCAAAAGAATTAGTTTCTGCAGGTGCAAAAGTTACTTTTGTTTATGGACCAGGTAATGAAAAAGCGCCAAATGGTGCAAAAGTTATCAACGTTGTATCAAGTAAGGAAATGTACGATTCAGTAAAAAAAGAATTAAAAAATAAATTCGATATTGTAATCATGGCTGCAGCAATATCAGACTATATTCCTAAAAATCCAAGTAAGAAAAAAATAAAAAGTTCAAATACAGATATTTCAATTAGCCTCAAAAAAGCTCCTAAAATTATAGATCAAATTAAAAAAATACAAAAAAATGTTCTATTAGTTGGATTTAAAGCAGAAACAAACGTTACAAATTCTCAATTAATTAAATCAGCTAAAAAGAAATTAAAAGAATCATCATCAGATATCATCATAGCAAATGATATTGGAACATCCAGATATAAGAAAAATTCTCAAAATAATCAAATTATAATTGTAGATTCAAAAAAGAATGTTGTTTCAGGTTGGATGAAAAAAGAAAAAATTGCAAAAATTATAAGAAAACAAATTGAATTAAAATTAAAATGAAGATGATTAATTCAGAGTATAAGCAAAGAAATATGAAAATATGGAATGAAATTGCTCCAAGATATCATAAAAGATGGGCCAGTGTAAATAAAGGACCGTTTCAAAGTACAAAAAAATTAATTGAGTTAGTAAAAATTAACAAAAATGATATGGTGCTAGATGTTGCGTGTGGAACAGGAGTGGTTACAAAACAAATCCAAAAAAAAGTGGGAAATGCAGGACATGCAATAGGAGTGGATACATCAACTACCGCAATTAAGATTGCAAAAAAATGTAATGAAAAAATTAAAAATTTAGATTTTGTAAATATTGATGCAGAAAACTTTAGCTTTTCAAAAAAATTTGACATAATAACTTGTCAGTATGCATTATTTTTTTTTCCTAATGCACAAAAAGCATTAAAAAATATGAAAAACAGTCTCAAAAAATCTGGAAAAATAGGAATATCCGTTCACGGAAGTAAAGATAATGTTCCATTTTTTAACAGCATTTTAGATTCTGCTATAAAATACATACCAGATTATGTACCTGTAGGAACACCAAATTTAGATAGATTTGGCACTAAATCTGCATTAAAAGCAGAAGTTAGAAAAGCAGGATTTTCAAATATTGTTGTTAAAGAATTTATTTTTAATTATAGTCCAGGAAAATTTGAAGATTATTGGAATAATTATATCAAATACATTGCAAAGCCTCTAAAAGAAAAATTAAACGGATTGGAATATTCAAAACGAAAGGAATTCAAAGAATCAGTAAAAGAAAAAACTAAACAATATACAAAAAAGAACGGTGAAATTTTATTTCCATGGCAAGTTTTAATTCTAACTGCAAAAATAAATTAAGAACTTAAATCTAAATATTTCTAAAATCAAAAACACATTTTCTTAATGTATCAATATCTAAAGTAAATGTAACGTCTGTTGGATTATTATCATTATCTAAATCTACATTTAGAACATTCATTGCCATTTTAGTAAATCCAGATTCATATACAGCATTAATTGATTCAGGCAATTGTTCTAATGCAAGATCAAACTTTGTTGTATGATCACGAAACTTGTATCTATAATTAACTTCAAAATTATTATCTGTATTTTGAACTAATGATTTCATATAGATTAGTTTTCCATATTCTTCGACTGCATGAGTGAATATAGAATACATTTCATAGACGTAAATATTTGGCATATCTCGATTTGGTTTATCAGGTTGACCTAAACATTTGTCAAGAAAATTTAGCATGTTTGAAACATTATTACGAATCTTTTTTTGTGTTTGATTCATCTGATCTGCAGTAATTGTCTTAAAACTAGCCAAGTAAAAATTTGATAAATTATATGAACTTAAGCGTATGTATTATTTCATTTCTAAATGATTTATTTTCTAAACATTATCCAGATTCTTGTTCCTACTCCAAGACCCACAGCTACGATAATTATGGCAGGCAGGACAATTTCCATCTCATTCATGTTTATACTATATTTCTGATTTTATATAAAAAGGACATTTTATTGAAAAATTTAGAATAAATGAGAAAAATATTTTAAAAAAATCTAAAATACATACATAAAAAAAATCTAAAATTCAGATATTAGTTAATAATAACTGAAAAATACTAATTGTTTACAGGGATAAAAATGGGTAAAGAAAATAGCAAGAAAGAAGAAAAACCAAAAAAGAACAATCTTAAAGCTTTTCTTAAAAAAAGAGCACCGCTATATCTTGCAGGAATTACATTAATTATCATAAGTGCACACGGGATATTAACAGAAAAAGGTCTTGATGATTTTTTAGTGAATATTTCAGAAGAAGAAGAAATTGTTGTAGACATTTTAATGCAGTATAATGGCCCCAATGAATCAGGATTTAATGTAAAAAATGGAATTGAAAATAAAATAGAAGATGAATACCCTGATGAGAAAATTTTTGACGATAGAAATACTAGAGTAAAATTGGATGTGGCAGAGATCAATTTAGAAGAGTATCAAGTGATATTAAATTTTAAAGGGCATAAGGGAGAAATAATTTTTGATTGGAATGTCAATATAGATTCTAAAGAAATTGAATCAAATAATTCAGTTTCTAAAAATATTATAAATCTAGTAGACTTTTATGATTAATCTCAGATGAAAGTTCCTGTTAATTTTGATTCTGCAATAATATGACCTTTCATTGCATCCTCTAATTCTTCCTTAGAATAACCTTCTTTGAGATCAAGTATAGTGTCAAGAGCATATCCTTTGAAGATGTATGTATGACGTCCATTAGGTGGTGCAGGTCCACCATAACCAATCTCATCAAAATCAGTTTTTCCTTTTAGATAATCTATTTGGTCATCCTCTTCTCCTTCTTGTAATGTTTTCATGGGTGTTTCTCCAGTCAAAATTGCGACAGTTTGTGGTGAAAGATTGGACAATAACCAGTGAACCCAAACTCTTCCTACAGCAGCCACTGCATCTGGATCATCCATTATAATAGATAGGGATTTTGTGTTTTGAGGAATATTATCAAATTCAATAGTAGGATGAGCATTTTCAAATTTATAGCCAAATTTCTTTGGAATTTCTTCTCCTTCNTTAAAATCTGAACTAGTTATAGAAAAATTAGACANATCATTAGAATTAATTATTTTTAAAATAAAGTTTACTAANTCTCAAGAACTATCTTATCATTATGTATAGACAAAATAGAACTTCCTAACTGTTTAATTTTATTTTTAAGTTTTCTATCCATTGTNGCAACAATACTTTGAGTATTTTCAACATAATNGATTAGTTCTTGATCTGCATAATTTCCAGTAATAGGAATAATTTTAAAATTTTTTATAAAATTTAATGTTGTAGTTATTTCTTGGGTTTTTTCTGGAACTTGTTGTAATTTTACTAATTCATTTTTAACAACTTCAGGAACAATAAAAGAAATTGAACCTATTTCCATATCTAAATTATCAATATTTTTGATTCGTGNAGTTGCTAAATGAATTAAAAAATTAGTATCACAGATTACTTCAACCAACTATACCTGCACCAATTAATCGCCATCTTTCAGCAATTCTTCTACTTATTGCTACACGTCCATTTTCAAAGATACATGCAGGTCTTCTAAGCTCAATTTCAACATTAGATGATTTTACCTTAGTGACCTTGCCTAATACTGGNGCAGTTCCGATNTTTAGTCGAAGTAATTCNCCCATTTGAATTGGTTTNACTTGGAGATCTTCAGACGAGTCTACAGTAGAACCTACGGCAGAGTCAAACAAATTAACATCAAGTTTTAGTAAAGTTGAATTATCAGGAAGTGTTCCAGGCTTTCCAATTACTGAACCAATGAATGAATCACTTCTAGTCATGGATGGATCCAACTTTGTGCCAATTGCAACTAATCCTCCAGGTTTTACAGATTCAACTATTCCTGCAGCAGTTCCCAGGGAAGTAATTTCAGTGTGAATAGGTTCATAGGATTTATTTTTTTCATTCATTATACCAGGTTTAATTTCAATTTCATCNCCAATGTTAAAAATTCCTTGAGTTAAACTGCCNCCAATTACACCGCCCTTGATATCTTTTAATTTTATACCAGGTTTGTTTACATCGAAAGAACGTAAAACGTGCATTACAGTATCAGCTTTTTCATCGCGTTCAGGTGTTTTAATGGTGGATTCTATAGATCCAATTAATGCATCTATATTTAATCCAGATTGAGCAGAAATTGGAATAATAGGAGACTTTTCTGCATTAGTTCCCTTAACAAATTTTGTAATATCTTTATAATTTGCCAATACTTCATCATAAGAAAGTAAATCTACTTTATTTTGAACTACAACTATTTGTTGAATTTGAAGAGTTTGAAGAGCTAAAAGATGTTCTTGTGTTTGAGGTTTAGGAACTTTTTCATTTGCTGCAACTAGTAATAATCCACCATCCATTAATGCAGAACCAGAAAGCATATTTGCCATCAAACTCTCGTGTCCGGGACTATCTACAAAACTTACAACTCGAGATAATTCACTTTCATCTCCACAATTATTACATTTTGGAGTTGTAGAATACCCTAAAGGTTCTTCACACTTTTTACATTTGTAAAACGCTGCGTCAGAATAACCAACACGAATGGTAATTCCACGTTTTAATTCTTGGCTATGCACACTTGTCCATGAACCGGTTAATGCTTGAATAAGACTAGTTTTTCCATGATCTACATGACCAGCAGTTCCAATGTTAACACATGGTTGATAACCATATTTTTTAATATACCAATCAGGAAGTGTTTCGCGCCAGTGCATGAGTCAAAATATAGAATCGGTATATGTTAAGTTATTCTTTCTTATCGTCAGTTTTTTCAGCTGCATCTTCTGCAGGTGCTTCAACTGGTAACTCTCCATCAAATTTACAATTTATTTGGTAAATTTCTTCAGAGATAGTATTTCCACGAGTTAATTTTCTAGATCTATCACCATCTTTTGCATGAGGTAAACCAACACCCTTAGAAAGTAAAACTCGTTTTCTTGCTGCACCGTGAATATCGTTTCTCATAGGAACTCCAGATTTATCACTGCCGCCAGTTAGTTTTAATTTTCCACTCAAACCAACAACTGTAGCATCGGTTTCATTTCCTAATTGTAATCCCAACAATGGATTTGCATCGCTATCTTTGAGTTCTTTAGATAGAGATTTTCCTTTAATATCAGATATTGTAAGTTTGAAGTTTGCCAATTATTTCAAAAAAAGGTTAAAGTACTAATTAACGTTTGGACATTATTTTTAAATCAAGATTACCATAGATAGTCATGGGAGAAGAAATCAAATGTCCAAGGTGTGCAAACAAAATGGTAGATATGCAAGCATGTCATATGTTTTGTCCTAATTGTGGAGCCCATTTAGATTGTTCAGATAAAGGGAATTTCTGGTAATTATAATCCAGAACGATCAGGAATATAATCAGATGCCATATTCATTGCATGATCTTTCATAATTTCAAGATAAGTATCATAGTCAGCTTCAAAATTACAGTGAGGGCATTTTACAATAGTAATATCGTCATCTAAAACTGCAACCCTTTCACATTCTGGACATTTTGCATCCATGCTATACCCACTCAATCAAGATATTTAATCATAATTATTGAAATATTACATTAGCGGAATTAGTTTAGTCTGGTATGACGTCAGCTTCCCAAGTTGAAGGTCACGGGTTCAAATCCCGTATTCCGCATTAAATTTCTCTAATTGCTTGTTCTATAATTCCTCTGTCAGGTGCTTTAGGAAAATATTTCAAATATGACTTAAGATCTTCTTTAGCATCTGAATTTTTATTTTGTTTTTCTAGAAGATAAGCACGGTTTTTGTATATTTTAGCAGATCTTTTTGGATTAATTTCAATTGCTTTACTGTAAGAATTTTCTGCTTTTTCAAATTGATTTGTTTTCAGATAAAAATTACCTAATCCGTTAAATGTCAAATATGATTTATTATTAATTTTCAAACTTCTTTCATAAAAAGAAACACAATCTAAGGAATTTTGTTGATTTAGCATGGAAGCATACAGATGTAAAGCAGTAGAATTATTTGAATCAAGTTCAATAGCTTGTTTTAATGCTATAATTGCTTCGTTGGTATTTTTTAAAATATTTAATTTTTCGGAATTAAAACATAAGCGATTAGATTTATCTTGAGAATTATTTTCAGGAACAATGCCAGATAAAGTATCAGATGGCGCCATAATTATCAATAATCTTCCTTCTTCAGACCATTCTCTATCAAAAACATCTTGTGGAATTGCTCCTTCTTGTTGTTCTCCCTCTTGATTACCTTTTTGAATATAATGAAGAATGGTTTTCTCTTCTTCATTATAACCGGTAATTACTGAAGCATGTTGTGTAATTTCAGGAATGCCTGGAAGAATTACAATTGGAGGAATGCCTGCATCAATAATCTTCTTTAATTCAGTTAAAGAAGAGTGAACTATCTTTGATGACAACCCATGTCTTTCTGCAAGTTCTATTCCCTCAATCATTATACTTCCATTAAAGTCAGAATATTTCTTAGCAGATTCTACAGCTTCGGCCATAGGTAATTCAATATTCCAATATCTAGATACAACGTTAATTGGTAATGGAAGACAAATATTTTCTTCTTCGACAAGGGGTAAAAGTAATTGATGGTCTCCTTGTTCCATAAAATAAAGAAATTTTGAGAGTTATTAATATCAATCAGAGTGAACAGAATTTTTCAATTAAATCATTACCATCAATACTCATTTCTGGATGAAATTGAGTTCCAAAAATTAGTTTTTTTTCATATTGAATAATTTCATAGTTACAATTATCGGATTTTCCAATTGGTATCAATGTGTCTGGTAATTTAGAAATTTCAAATCCATGACTTTCAAATACATCTATTGAATTATTTGTAAGTAAATTATTTTGTAAAATTTCAATTGTTTCATTTCCTTTTTGAATAAATTTTGTTTTTCTAATTGTACCTCCTAATGTAAGGGCCAATATTTCTGCACCATAACATATTCCAAGTAATTTTTTATCGTTTTTAATTGAAAAATTAATAATTTTAGAATTTACTTCGTTTATTTTTTTATCATTTTTTGTTCTTCCAGATAAAATAATTGATTCATATTTTTCTAACGAATTCAATTGTAAAATATAAGGAGTGGATTTTCTAAATAAAATATTTTTTTTGGTTAAAAAACTAGTTAATTGTTTTGTATAGATAGAGCCGTTATCAACAA
>JGI26273J51734_10000228_pt1 | contig 29037 bp, 37 predicted proteins | sample SaaInlV_125m_DNA_FD_51734 | JGI IMG/M metagenome (IMG submission 51734) | reverse complement strand
ACGACATTTGGGTTTCTAATACCTTCGATCGTGGACATACCAAAATCAATCATAATGGGTTTGTTACCCTTCAATACGAGAATGTTGTTCCAATGAAGATCGTGGTGTCTAAACTTTGGATACTTTTCGTGAATTGCTTTCAAGTTTGTGATGAGTTGAGAAATCACTTGACGATAATCTTCGGGTGATTGACCCCTTTTCATCCATTTCTCGAGNGGTTCACCCTCAATGTATTCAAAATAAAGAACATCATCGCGATCACANGATTTGAAGTGNTACATGCGAGGCACNCCCATACCTCTCAACTTTTNCGCGATGCGATACTCCATTCGGGCACTTGGTTCTGTCGTGACTTTGATGGCGACTTGTGTTTTACACTCGTCATCGAGACATCCATAGAAGACAGTACCGTACGTACCTTTGCCGATTACTCTGAGTCGGGTAGCCTTGTTAATCTTGAGTGGTGTCATTTGAATCTTTGTAAAAAATTGTTGTTCTGGGTAGCACGCCTTTTGCCCCCTTATCAATTTCTTAACTTCTTCACCGACCGCGTTCTTCTGAGAACTGGTCTTGGCGTTGTTGGCGATGTGGACGAGGTCCGCGAGTTTCACCATACTTATTACAAACTAAGAAAAGTTTTTAGTGACTCTGGCCAATACTCTTCGTCTCCGTATTGAGCGTATATTTCTTCAACAAGGGCGTCTTTTCCCCGATATCCCATAACATGCTCTATAATGTCTAAGTTTTCATTTGCGATCGCACCCACCATAGTTGGGTACGAATAGAGCTCCATAATTTCTTCATACTTATGAAGACTGAACGCAGTTGAACATGTATTCATGAAAACCTCAAACATTTCAGTGGCAACCTCCTTGTCTTTGTGTGACGCAATCCAGTATGTCATATAATCTTCATGTTTAGTGGAACAATCCTCAACTCTCAATTCAATTTCATAGAGGATTTGGTGTTCGTTGGCACAAAGAATTGCGGCGTCACCGTGTTGGATGGCTCGTGCTGCTTCCATTTTTGGTTTGATTTTGTTATTACAAAGTGTGACTTAGGTTACTATAAAATTTTCATCGTACCATTTTGAAACCTCCGGGGCGTCAATCTCATGAAGTAGTCTCTCCAGATATATTTCATCTACATGACACATAGCATGTTCAAGTAATTTTATATTTTGAATCTCAACTGAAGCACGCATGAGTGATTGTCCCATAAGCGCCATTATTTCACTCCAGTGGTATGGGGACATTTCGTCGCATACACTCTTAAATATCTGAAACAATATACGCCCTTTTGTATGATCTTTGTGTGATCCTATCTGATACATGAGGTAGTTATCAGTCTCATTCCTCATTTCATAATCAATGTACTCAACAATTTCTTTACCCCATGATTTAAGTTCAACATAATCACCTTCTTCAATAAGTTTTAAAAGATCTCTATAGTTCTTCTCATGACACATTTTAGCCCATATTTTTGTAAGTGAAAAGTTACTTAGGACATTGAACATCTATTCTTAATTCTTCATGAGAAGTTTATCTCTTCTCATCAAGAAATGATGGATTCGTATTTTTCATTACAATTTGTATTTATTCTTCATCTACTTCTTCTTCGTCAATCTCAATATCTTCGTCAACTTCGCCGGCGTCTGGGAGGTCGAGACCTTGGAAAGCAAAGGATGGGAGCTTGGTGGATTGCTCAAGGAGAGCTTGTTGAAGACGGATCGTCACACCAAACTTGTTGTCAATGAACCAAATGGAACTGACATCAACAATAGCCATAGCCTTTTGTCCCTTCTCAACAGTGTCAAGGGGGACAGCCTCCTTTTGCATACTGTAAGCTTCTGGGACGAAAGTACCATCTGGCTTAGTGGCAATCTTAAGCTTGAGGGTAGATGGGTATGGCTCCTTACCTGGACGAACCATTGGCTTGTAGAGAGCCTCCCGAAGAACCGCGACATTGAACTCTTTACCGAGCCACTCCTTGGAGTTTTCAGCAACAGTATTGACAATGATTTCATCAAGTTCCTTCAACTTGTCGTGGAGTTCCATCGCTTCAGCATTATCAGTATCAAAGCTGAGGTCAAGAGAATAAGTAGTGCGTCCAGTGCCTTCGTCAGTAAAAGCACTGAGGCCATATGGCGAGCGCATGAAGGGGAGTTGAAGGTACAATTTTTTGTTGTCGCCACCGTTGAGGTAGACAGTCTTACCGCCATTCTTATTCTTACGAAGTTTTGAAAAGCCAACCGAAGCTGGGGAGAATTCTGAGGATCGTTGGATAGCAAGCGACATTGGTAGTGGGTATTATATATCTACTAAGAGGCTTGACTTTAAGTCAATTTTTTTGTCAACCTATGGTAAAAGATAATCATGGGTCTCTTTAAAGATTGTGGCTGTGGGTGCAATGGTCTGAAGCAACAGGAGAAGTTTGTGACTTCCCTCATCTCAGGTCTCACCTTTTTCATCATCGCGAATCCAGAAACTTTCCGACTCGTCAGGCGAGTCTTCGGTCCACGCATTGCGACCCCCAACGGTTGCCCATCAACCATGGGCCTCCTTGTGCACACCCTCGTCTTCTCCCTCGTCGTGTGGGGTATGATGAATGTGAAGAAGGATCTTCCCACTATAAAGGAGATGGGTCCATCCACGGGTTGCTCCGATTGTGCGAAGAACGGTGTTCCACCAAAGAGACAAGTTGATGTTGTCATGGAACCAGGTATGGTGGATGCGCCATTTGTTAATACAGGACTTGAACTTGAATCCCACGACATCAACGAAGAAGGTGGTGTATTCTAAAGTAAAAGGAACGAACGATCTGTGGTTTGTTCAATTTTTGAAAAATTAATACTTTTAATTTTTTCGTGAATACTATTCACATGTTTATGGGTAATCGTAAAACAGTTTTCGATAAATATTTGACCGTTGTGTTCTACAATGAGAGGTCCGGGTCCGCCAACCACTGATTGTAAAATTGCGTGCATGTGTGCGTGCTTACTAGATATTTGTGTCTAATCTTTAAAACTCTTCATCGAAACCAATATCACCAGCGTCATCGTCTAACTTACCATAGTCCCCAACTCGCTTCTCAAAGAAGTTGGTCTTCCCATCAAGGCTAATGTTTTCCATAAAGTCAAATGGATTCTTCGCGTTCCAAATGGGTGGCACCCCAACTTGTTTGAGGAGACGATCCGATACATACTCAATGTACTCGGACATCTTCTCAGAGTTCATACCGATGAGATTACATGGGAGTGCGTCCAAGATGAACCCTTTCTCAATCTCAACCGCCTCTTTCACGATGGCGTGGATAGTTTCGGTAGTGGGTCTATTACGCAAAGTCTTGAAGAGCTCCACGGCAAACTCTTGGTGGAGACCCTCATCTCGGGAAATAAGTTCATTTGAGAAGCATAGACCTGGCATGAGACCCCGCTTCTTCAACCAATAAATAGCGCAGAATGACCCGGAGAAGAAGATACCCTCCACACACGCAAACGCAAAAAGGCGCTCAGCGAAGGAGCGAGACTTTGTGTCAAACCATTTCATCGCCCATTTCGCCTTCTTCTCAATACATGGTACAGTTTGGATGGCTTCAAATAACTGCTTCTTTTCAGATCCATCCTTAATGTATTTGTCAATCATTTTTGAATATGTTTCGCCATGAACCATTTCATTATGGCATTGATATGCGTAGAATGAGCGCGCTTCGCTTATCTGCACTTCATCTGCAAAATTGTTATTGATATTCTCAAAAACAATTCCATCGGACCCAGCAAAGAATGCCAGGATGTACTTTATGAATTTCTTTTCATTTTCATTCAGGGTCTTCCAGTCGTCAAGATCTTTGGACAAATCAACTTCTTCCGCAGTCCAATTGCTCATTTGAGCCTTTTTATAGAGTTCCCAGAGTTGTGGATACTTCAGGGGGAAGACTGTAAATCTGTTTAGGGTGGGGGCCAGAATAGGTTCATACTCTTCCTCAACCCATTCTTGAAATTCAAAGTAGTTTCCGATGTGATGTCCGTCACGAAATATTTGAGGGTAGGAATCAAGCCTACCGCCACACAACTTTTTGAGATCCTCTTTCTCAATCATAACTTTTTCGTAATCTATCCCCTCCGATTCACACAGTGTGACGGCATGGTCGCAGTATTGACATCCTTCCTTCGAATAAATTGTGATTTTCATCTGTAGTATTATCGTTGATAATTTTTTGCCGGAAAACTCTAAGCATGATTGTGCCATCAGAAATAAACGAAAATGATATAGTGAAGCTACTGGTAAACGAAGATGATATAGAGGATGATTTTTTAGCCGTCGTGGGGATGAACACTGGCCTGGTCCTCGGGGTGCGTTATCTAAACCCTACTGAACTCATATATAAATCCGCCTGTGTCTATCAACTTGAAGACGGTGACATGAACCCTGCTCCATACGAAAGTGTGATGGAACATTACCCAAGTGGAACAACTTTTGAAGATTTGGAATTCAAAATGATTAAGGACGGTCTATATGCTAATCTAAATGAAATTGACATTGAAGATTCCGATTCTGAAATCTACGACGAAGATGAGAGTGATTCAGAGATGGATGATTTCATTGTACCAGATAACGAGATTGACGGTAAAGTAATTCCACCCTCCGACTATAAAACCATAGACAAGGAATGGAATGCTTGGGAGCCAAGATCCCCAGGGGCACGCAGTTTTAAGGAAACTGTTGATGCTATTGAAGCCATGGCCAAAGCGCATGCAGATAACCTAAGTTTTGGTGCGTAATTACAAAAATCAAAAAAAGTGGACCAGATTCATACCATGATGCTGGCAGCTATCTGGTCCGATTTGGACCAATTATTACCCAAAAACAACCAACAAAAGCCAGTGAATACCAATTTTTGTCGCGAATGCTCAGGGGTGAAAATTATTTCACCTGAGGGTCTCCCAACTTGTTCGGAGTGTGGTCTCGTGGAGGACAACTTCGTAGATGACACCCCTGAATGGACAAGTGGGATAACCGATGATGGACGGGTGAATGACCCATCGCGGTGTGGCAATCCAAATGCAAATCCCGAGCTCTTTTCCCAGAATTGGGGTAAGGGTACTATCATTTCAACACAACGCTCATCAACTTATGAAAATAAGAGGATGGCGAAGATCAATTTTCACATGTCTATGAATCACAAAGATCGGTCACTTTTCCATGCGTACCGTGACATTGATGAGGCATGCCACACTTTACCAGATACAGTTTTGAAAGATGCTAAGATGATGTACAGGAAGTTCAATAACGAGAAATTGACCCGTGGTGCGGTGAGACTTGGTATCAAAGCCAATTGTGTACTTTACGCATGTAGACTTGCACAGTGTCCGAGAACAACGAGTGAAATTGCGGATATGTTTGGGATCCAATCAAAAGATGTTAGTCGGACAACCCAAATATTCAAAGACACCATTATGGGAGTCACCGAAAAGAACTATGTAACAAAGGCGTATGATGTGATGCAGAGACTTCTCAACTCTTTTGAGATAACGAGGGATGAGAGATACAGGTGTAACAAAATGTGTTCGGCGACGGATGATTGTGTGGAACTCATGAGTAAGACACCAAATAGCGTAGCATCTGCGATCATTTATATAGTGCTTGGGTCTGGTGTCACCAAGGCACAAGTATGTGAGAAATGCTCAGTATCTGTACCAACATTGAACAAAATAGAAAACATTATTAAAAAACACTTAGAGGCTAAAAACCTATTGTAATAAAGAATGGTCAAATTGTTTTTGTCCACTCCGTGCTATGGAGGGCTTTGCTTAGAAAGGTATATGACGAGTATCGTTAAACTCCAACTCCTCTTAATGAAGGAAGGAATACAAATGTACCTTGATACCACGGAAAATGAGTCACTTGTACATAGAGCCCGAAATGTCGCAGTTGGTCGTTTTATGCAAAAAACGGATTGTGAATACTTCATGTTTATTGACGCTGATATTGACTTTGAAGCAGAGTCTGTGGTGCGGTTAATAAAGTCTGGTCACGATTTGAGTTGTGCATGCTACCCCAAGAAAGTTGTGATGTGGGAGCAGGCAGCTAAAGCGGTGAGAGAGGGTGACGAACGCAACATGGCTATGCTCTCTTCAAGTCTTGTCGTAAACTTTGGAGCTAATAGAATATCAGTTGAAAATGGCTTCATCCCCATCCTTGATGGACCAACTGGCTTTATGGTTATAAAGCGGGATGTTTTCAAAAAGTTGGAGGAAAAGTTCCCAGAACTATGGTGTAAAAATGACCATCAAAATAGGGATTTTGATGACTACCACGCATGCTTTGACTGTATGATTGATCCCACTTCTCGTAGATATTTAAGTGAGGACTACGCTTTCTGTCGTCGGTGGCAGCAGTGTGATGGAAAAATTTACGCAGACATTAACACAACCCTTGGACATGTTGGAAACTTACCATTTAGTGGATGTCTCAATGATAGGCTTAAGGCTTAGAATCATATTCTATGTAATATGAAGATTTGTACGATTGTTGTAACTCGTTCAAAATCATGTGCCGTAAAGACACTTCATACAATTCTCAAACTTAACATTGTCTGTCTTCAACAAAATGTTCAGAATGAGATTTTATATGTGAATGACGACCCATTTGATAAAGTTGACATGATTCAAAAAGCTTTGACAAAATGTGACCGTATTTTCTTTGTTGACTTTGGTATCGGTGTGGACGAAGAATCTATTAAGCAAGTTTTTGAAGATCATGAGGGTATCGGTGCTTTAGTTTTTCCCGGTGTAAAAGACGGTATTGATTGGGGTCTCTTCAAGCATAAAGTCAGGGAGGGTTCATCCGAACCTGTTTCACAGATGGGTCTTAACTTTGATACCGATGTTGATAGAAAGATATCAAAAGATATATACACTGTCACGAACACAAGTGCGCGATCATTTGTTATATTCACAAAGAATCTCATGAAAAATGCAAAAGATAAAAAGGGNAATGTCAATCTTCATGTAAAAATGTTTGAAAAGTTACGAGAACANAAAGTGAAGATTCATGCATTTACAGCATCTAAGTTGATCATGACTTATCCACATGAGTGCATCAGTAACATTTTGAGTGCTGCGGGAGTTAAAACCAATTAAAGTTTAAACCAATATTAAATACATGTCGTCACCAATTCACAAACATGTTGTAAATTTCATCCATCATGTTTGGGGAAGCAAGGNTTATTTCCCAGGNCCACAACCAATTTCAATTGAGTACAAACATTTNCCGGTGCTCAAGGGTGGTGAATATGTTGTATGTGAGAAGACTGACGGTGAGAGACACATGTTAGTCGCTACAACATTTGAGGGTAAACCTGTGTGTATGTTGGTGAATCGTGCGTTTGATATGATTGAGGTAAAATTGAGACTCAATAAGAAAGTCCATGAGGGTACAATCTTGGACGGAGAACTCTACGACAATACACTCATGGTCTACGACGCTCTCCTTGTGTGTGGCGAACCCGTGGGACATCTCAACCTCTTTGGGAGACTCGCAGCAGCTGAAAACATGATGAAAGGTATCATCTATATGAAGTTTGACAAGTATCGTCTCAAAATGAAAACATTCCATTCCATGCGAGACTTTGATCACTTCATGTATCAATACCTTCCCACAGTTGAACAGAAAGTGGATGGTCTTGTATTCACACCTGTGAATGAACCAATGCGAATTGGAACCCACGAAACTATGTTCAAATGGAAGCCGTGTGAAAAGAATACGGTTGACTTCCACATGAAGAGGGGTGAGAGTTTTAAGGGTATTGGACAGAAAGGTGAACCAGTTTGGAAACTCTATGTTCAAGAGAAGGGAAAACTCTTTTTTGAAAGCGAGTTCCCACTCAGTCGTATGAATGAACCATGGTTTGAGGAGGGTGCTATCGTTGAATGTATGTACATCACATGGGAACCAGGTCCCCTATGGTGGAAGCCGATCAAAAGGCGAAGAGACAAGACACACCCCAACAACCGTCGCACATTTTATAGAACTATAGTTAACATCAAGGAGAACATTCAGATGAAGGAGTTCTTAGATTGTAGACCAGAACATAGTGCCCCGCAGTCTCTGGAAGCTCAGCCTCATTGACGAAATTATCATTTATGTAATACCATATGTCTTCGTGTTTTACAAAACTCACATAGTGTCCATCTTGTTGTATTCCCAAATGAACCGCACTCGCTATGAGTTCATATTCGTATTTGTCAATAAGAATCTTTTCAATAACATTAATGTGACTTTTTCTATCAAATGAAATCATGAGAACTTGTGGAAGTTTTGAAAATACCATTCGGGTTGTCGCGACATTGTGAACCTTTCCCTCTGTATCTTCAAAATTTTCAACTACATTCCAATCGGCGCTCTTTATAAGCATGTCGGCGAGGTCAGTTCCTTGAGAAGTCACAAGGTGGATACTAAAATCTTCTTGTGATTGGGTCTTTCCACCTGGCCAAATAGTTTCTTGTGTCTTCTTCCCGTAAAACCATTGCTTTATTTTGGGACATGATCTTTCCAAGATGTCTATGATACAGAGGATTGCTTCTTGGGTGTCATGGGGTTCCTTATTCTCAAATCTTGGAAAGTGCGCAAAGAATTGTTTTAGGAGAGGTCCGGGGTGAACGACACCATTTTCTTTGGAAATCCAATAAAACTGGACAAGTTTGGTGTACAATTGTGTAAACTCACATTCACCGTCGTACCCAATCTGTAAAAAATAATTTGAAAGAACTGGGATATGTAGGAGGCATTGTATAGCTGTGTTAAAGTAACAGGTATTTCCGAGGTTTAAAAAACCTCTCATTACAATTTCTGTACAAAAAACACTTAAGAAAATGGCGCGTATGTTTAAATGTAAACAAACAATGCACAACATCAAAGCTATCGTTGAAAAGATCCTCCCCGTGTTTGAAACACACAAGGAGGAGGAACATATTGAAGTTGAGCTGCGTCTTGGTAAACACAATGGATCTTTCTTTGATACCAATGTGGGTAAGGACACATTTGAGAAGGTCTTAGAAGGTCTTCGCAAATATGATGGCTGGGAGAAAACAGAGATGTCTGAACTTGATGTATACTACAATGACGCTAACAACATTCGTCTCTCTGTCAGCAAGGACACCGGTGAAAATGGAAACATGATCCAGAAAATTAATGTTTTGAAGGAAGACTTCAACGGTACACCCCTTGATATGCGTTTCAGTGTGTCTCGTGAGATCCCAACTTGGGGTGAATATGATATGGATCGTGTTCGCACAAAAACTCGTCACTCATTTATACGAAAGAATCTCAGTATTGATATGACGATCTCTTCGGGTGACAATGCTGATATGGACTCTGAGGAGGAATGTTCATATCAAATTGAGTTTGAAATTGTAAAGCCTCAAGATCTTGGGACACGCGACGAGTTCTTCAACATAGTTCATAAGATTAATGATCTTTCTAAATTAATTCCTGTGTAATAAGTATAACAAAATGTCTCGTGCACCTATAATTGGTGGTGTCGTTCTGATTGTAATTGTTATAGTTACTACCATAATTCTTATGATGGGTGGCGAAGAACCTACAATTGATCCAATTTTGGCACCATCGGCACCAGGACCGTCGGCGCCAGGACCGTCGGCGACTCCAGAACCCCCAATAGTTCTGGAAGTTAGCGAACCACAAATTTCAGATCCTCCAGCCCCCCGACTTCATGAAACTGATGTGATTAACCCACCATCGGACGAAACCCCAGGTGATGTAACAACAGGTATGCTTAAGTGTGTCAATACACGTCGCCGTGATGAAATGGGATGGGAAGGTAGAGGTCGTTGGAAAACAGAAGCCCAAGCTCGCAACGCGTGTTCAGATTTTGAATATATGAGTCTCGAATGTCCAAACCAACATGGTTTTGAAGTATTCTGTGCCAATGATATTTCGGAGGCACAAACTATTCTTAACCGGGAATGTAAAGGTGATGTGGAAGGTACCGAATTAGCTGGTGGTACAAACGCACATTGTGTGGGGCCCTATAAATGGGAGGATTTGTATGCTGGTGGTGCCAATCGAGGAGCGGTATACAAAATATAAAGATCTATGTAATAAGTAAGATGATGCGTTTTGTAATCTTAGCCCTTTTGGCCTTTGCTCTCATATATGAAAAGAAGTCACAATCCCCCGAAGTCTTGGGTTCAAAAAATTTCCATCTCAGTGGAGGTATGTCCAAGCAGGTGTACCTTCTCATGCACAGGGAAGGTATGAGTCAAGAAAACCTCAAGAAGTTCGTTCAATTGGAGGATCGTTTTCTTCAAATTGAACGAAATTCGGTGTGTTCGGGTATTTCCTACATTGTTGAGGCGACAATCCTCTCAAACCTGATAAAGGATATGTTCCCAAATTATAACTTTGCGTATCACACAATTCACCTTAAGCAGGTGGCTGAACCAACTAAAACTGTGAACACACGAGTAACATGTTGAGAAGGTTCCACACAAGCATGTGATGCTTGGGGCTCTCAATTTTGTTGTAATTCTTCACGATGTGCATGATGAGTGCGTTATCATCTTCATCATGCAATTCCAATAGATGTTTCACTGGATCAGGTGCATTAACAAACTTTTCATCAACTTTGAAGTCAAGTTCAAGTTCACACATAATCTTTTCACTCTCTCTCCCCTTTCTAATGTAATCAGCCACAATATAGATCACTGCGTCTAAAAGCTCTTCTTGACACATGTTAATCCAGGAGTTTTCAGGTGTTCCCCATTCACGGGTATCGGAATTGACAATCACACCGTGGCCATATCTCTCCTTACCCAACTCAAGGCGTCCAATCAATTGTTCTTCAATTGATCCCATATTTAATTATCTTTGTGACTTATTCCTTAAGTTTATCCATGTCTTTTTGTACTTTTCAAGTTGTTTCATTGTTGGTCCATTCTTCATAATATAATTTGCCGCAGTATCTCTGTATTGGGCAACAAGCTTGTTTGGTACACCCGCGACATTCAATTGGTTACGAACAACTTTCTTTTCCAAGTTTCTACCTCTCTCAGTCTTCCACCGGTTCACGAGGCGTTTCTTGAGAGTATCCACATCCTTTTTGAAAGGAATACCTTGTTTATTTCCAGTCTTCAATCTATTGAGGCGCATTTTCATTTCCTTGACATCATTGTTAAGGGAAGGCATCACATTCTTGTAACGATCCATCCATCGTTTGCCATAGAGCTTTACAATATCTTTACGAATGGAGTTTTCATTGAGACCTCTCTTCTTGACGACTTGCTCCTTCTTTACATCTCTCTTCTTTTGAGCCACTTCCTTACGAGTGGGTGGTGTCTTTGGTTTAGGTTTGGGGGCAAGCATGGCGTTGCGCGCATTTTCAATCTTCTTACACAGTGTGGCCTTTGTCTCTTTGGAATCAAGTTTAATCTTGAGGATGCCGGCAACTCGGAGAAGTTCAGTCTTGCTGTATCCTGTACAGGTAGCGCGTCCAACCTTGAAGTTGTTACCCGATCCAACGAGGGCAACATTCTTCTTCTTTTGGGTGTTACGGAAAGTGGCACTCTTCACCCCCGAGATCTTCTTAATCTTTTCACAAATCTCCTCCTTCTTTGTTGAAGTGGTGATACCAACAACACCCATCTTCTTTGCGAGATCCACAAGCTCTGGTTTTGGCATACGCATACACTGCTTGGCGTCAATTTTGAGAGCCGACGCTTGCTTCTTGCTCAAAATAGATTTCTTTTTGGGGGATCTGACTTTCTTTCCCTTGACCAATCTGTTTGGTACAGATGCGGTTAGGGAGATTTCCCCTTTTTCGTAGAGCATTTTTGCCAATTGGGAACCATCTGTATACGACGCAAGCATATCCGCAGGTGTTGGAGCACCAGATATTTGAATGTTACCAGACTTGGCCAATATATACTTGTGACCCTTGTATGTGAGATACATAAATGGTGAGAGTTCCGCTTCGTACTTGACATCGGTAGCACCATAATTGGTCACGAATTTTCGCGTCAACGCGTCCATACTTTTGAAAATACCATTCACTCTAAACTGACCACTCAGATTATTGTATTCAAATGGGCTATAGAGGAAGGCTTCCTTCTCGCTATAGTTATTCACAATGAATCGGCGGATGAGTTCGGGTTGATTTGAGATATTTGACCCAATAAATCCACCCGAGAAGCGAATTTTACCATTTCTATAAAAGTTGATTGTGGCACCCTTAGATTCGGTGTCATCTGAAATCGTCACCTTCAATTGAACAGTAAAAAAGTCCTTGTTAAGGTCACCCCGCTTCCCATATTCGCGAGTGTGGGAGAAACCCGTCGTAAAACGACCATAGACACCATTAATCTCTTTAGTGTCTAAATAAAGACCCTCACCAATGGGTGTTCGTGGAAGTGGGGTCTTAACGAGAATCTTCTTAAGGTTGATTCGGGTTTCGACGCCAAAGTTCTTATTCACAGTCGCGTTGAACATTCCTGGGTTCAACTTACTGACCTTGAATGTCAAAGTGGGCGTTGCGGGCTTCAGAGCCATTGCGATAATTTCGTTGGTATTGTTATTATCATTGCTATTTGAATTATGAACAAATTGAGCAAACTCTCCATAGTTTTCGTTGCTCATAATATTTTTTTCAAGGCGGGGAGGAAACGCCATATCCGCCTCAATATCTCTAATTAGTGCGTTATTTGACGCAGTCGTAGAAACCGAATTTGGACTGTTCGTGGGACGCACCTCCACCCCCGACTGCTGGACAAATTCTCTGAGCTGCTGACTCATATCTACTATTGGGCAGTATTTTTTTTAGTAGTCATCGGTGAAACCAAGGGATTCTTCAACCACATCTAAACCATAGATGACCGGTTGTTTTGGATAAGTTCTACCCTTGTAGTTGACGACTTCTTCCCTGACCTCAATGTCCCTTGAACTGAAAGGACCCGCATAGAAGTCCTGGTTGAACTTGGGCTTGCCCAAATTGTTTGCTTGACAATGTTGATTGAATACCTGGATGAATAACTTTTGAGGCACAAAGAGTTCCTTTCCAAAGACAATGTTTGTACTTTCCAGGAAGTTGTGNAGTGTACTCGCAACCATAGCCACTTGCTTCTGGATCTTCTTGAAGTACTCTGGAACCACNTTCCAGATATCTTTGTTCCTGTACTTATTTGAGTATTCAAGATACGCTTTGACACACTTGAGAAGAATGATGGGCAATTCTCTGTTCAACTTTTCATCAAGTTGTGGGTCGGCATCTCTTACCTGTTTTGAGAAGTTCCACGCCAAAATACGGCGGAGAACGGAACCGGAGTTATCCTTCCAGTTTGGAACTTCATTCCCCCCAAGGACCCCGGGAACATTCCACTCAATTGAGACCGCAGTCTTATTCTTTACAGCAACAGACACATCTTCACCTGAAACCATAGATTGGAACTCCGCCTGTTCCAATGCGAGGTCACCTTTGACCTCTGGTGCAATAAACATAAATGAATCCTTGATAGCTGAAAGACCAAACTTCTTTTCAATGTTGTTTGAAAGGGTGCCGACATCCTCATTTTCATAGAACTTTTTGAACACTTTTGTAATGAGGGTAGACTTACCTGAACGCGCGATACCCTTGAAGAATGGAATTACCTGCCAGCCATCTAATTCACCCACATCATAACAGAGACGACCACCCATGACATACGCCCAGTTACAGACTTCATCCTCAAATTTTTGATACTTGAGAACTGAATCAAACCATGGTGTTGGAATATCTTGCCATCTCTCAATGTGAGAGAAGTCATCAAACTGTTGGTCAAAGTACTTACACGCAATGATAGTGGGATCAAGGCATCGGAACTCTTGACTATCGTATGGGTAGAAACAGCAATCATAGATTCCCTTGTCCGGAATCCATTCTTTTCCGACAAAGACACCATTTTTAAATGACCATACATGACGCCTCTTTGTAATTTCTGGAAACTGGGCATCAACACATTTTGTCATATTATCAATAACATCTCGGAAAACAGAGCCACGACTTGTAAAGTTTTTCCATGTAATGAAGTCGTCATCTTTTTGTGCGAGTGAATAGACAAACTGTTCAATGGTGAACTTTGGTTGCCAGGCGCGAGTTCTGTGTCCTTCCACTGTTCGGATTTCTTCACAGCACTGACCCTTGTATCTACGATAGCCAGCTTTGTATGTTTGATCAAGGGAGTACAGGAGACATTTTTGAAATGGTGTAGATTTTTCAACCTCATCTTCATCCATTGTAGATGGATCGCCGTTCACACTAAATTGTGGTTGAGCTGTTGGGTTATCTACTCTCTCAAATGAGGTGTAGTGCCGACGAATGTTTTCGTACCCATCACTTAATTGTTTAAGGATGTTGTTGATACGCTTGACCACGGTAATACCATCGTCATTTGGTTCCTGTTTGTGTATTTTAAGATCACGTGCATGATTTTTAAGATTCACGAGATATGTTCTTTGTTTTTCACGGATACCCTTGATAGCCAAAATATCAATTCGTGATGGATTCGGATTACCATATTCATCAAAATTATCAGGGTGAATGAATTGCCGGTATCCCAACTCGCGTGCATTTCTAAAATCATTGGTTTTAAGATCCCAACGCTTTTCCCACTTTTCGATAGTACTATTAACCTCATCTTCTTTCATTGATTGGATGTGTTGTTTGAGTAACTCCGTCAGAGCCTCATACTTATTAGGTTCCTTATCAATGAAATGGGTGTGTTCCATTCTATGTATTTACTGAATAACGATTTTTGTTTCTAAGCTGATTTTGGGGGTTGCATTTTGGCAAGCATCTTTATGAGAATCTTGTTTTGTGTTTCCAATTGGTAACAGAGATTGACAAGGGCGGAGCACACAGTGTCACCGTCTGGGGTCGCCAAAAGGGAGCTCATGAGACCCGCAAGATCCATACCCTCGTCATCCTCTTCTTGAAAGAAATCTTCGTCTTCGTCAAACTCAATATCTTCCTCTTCATCGGAGATGATTTCCCCCTCTTCAATTTCATCAACTGGTTCTTCATCCTCAGGGCGAGACGACATTTTAAGCTAGACTGAGAAAAATTGAAATCAAAAATTTCGCACCAGGCGCGATTTTGGTCAGAAAAAAAATGTTGGTATATAGTACAAAAACTCTCACAATGGCCGGTGGTCTCATGCAACTTGTCGCTTACGGCGCCCAAGACGTCTACTTGACTGGTAACCCAAAGGTTACCTTCTTCCAAGCTGTCTACAAGCGTCACACTAACTTCGCGATGGAAAACATCGAACAAACTGTTAACGGTACCGCCGCCGACTCAGGCCGCGTGTCCGTCACTGTTGCCCGCAACGGTGATTTGGTCGGCGACATGTACGTCGAACTTCAATCCGCCGCGGCGAACTCCCTCTCATCCGCCGGTGATGACTGCAACTGGGTCGCTGAGCGTGCGATCGCGTCCGCTGAATTGTCCATTGGTGGTCAGCGCATTGACAAGCACTACCAACGCTGGTGGCGTTTGTACTCCGAGCTTTACTTGGACGAATCCAAGAAGGCTAACTGGGGTAAGATGACCACTGCGATCACCGGTAACACTGTGTACTTGCCTTTGATCTTCTTCTTCAACCGCAACCCAGGTTTGTACTTGCCATTGATCGCCCTTCAATACCACGAAGTGCGCATTGACTTCGACCTTGCGTCCACCTTCTCCACCTACTTGAGCACCTCCGTGTTCAAGGTCTGGGCGAACTATGTGTACTTGGACACCGAAGAGCGCCGACGCTTCGCGCAAAAGGGTCACGAGTACCTCATCGAGCAAGTGCAACACACTGGCTCCGACACCGTCACTGCGGGCTCCACCTCCAACAAGCGCCTCAGCTACAACCACCCAGTCAAGGAATTGGTGTGGTGCTTCAACGACCCAGCGTCCGCGAACACTGCGACTTCCTTGTGGAACTTCACCACCGCTCCAGGTGCGACCTCCATCGTTCTCGAGTCCAACGCGTTCGCTGAAATCTCTGGTAACTGCTATGTGCCAACCACCTTCGCGTCTGGTGTGCCACTCGTGAAGTGCGGTGAAGCTGGTTCCATTGTTGACTTCACCGAAGAAGCTGCGGGTCCATTGACTGACTTCAAGTTGGTCCTCAACGGTCAAGACCGATTCAAGGCCCAAAAGGGTAAGTACTTCAACCAAGTGCAAGCGTACAACCACCACTCTGGCTGCCCATACCCAGGTGTGTACTCGTACTCCTTCGCGCTCAAGCCAGAAGAACACCAACCAACCGGTACTTGCAACTTCTCTCGTATTGACAACGCCCAAGTCGCGGTCACCATCCCAGCGGCGGCGGCCTCCACCACCATGCACATGTTCGCGGTCAACTACAACGTTCTCCGCATCCAAAGCGGTATGGGTGGCCTTGCGTTCTCCAACTAAGTTGGTATTTTGATCTCGTCTCGTTTCGCGTAATAAAAAAATTAACTTTAAAAATTGATCGGAACACAATTTTTAAATCTAATGATATGGTATAAAATGGCGCAAAAGCAAACTAAGCAACAGCAGATGGGTGTCTGGATCCCAGTCTCAATTCTCGCTTTGGGTGTGATCGCAACTATTTTCGCAATGTCACGCAATGGTCGTAATGCATATTTCAAACTTAAATAAATGACACATGTAATAACAAATGCAGGACATTTACACAGATGGTAGTTGCCTCGGCAACCCTGGTCCAGGTGGGTGGGGTGTTGTTGGCCCAGGATTGAGAATCTCTGGGGGACAAGACAACACTACAAACAACGCTATGGAAATGACTGCAGTCGTTAAGGCGCTTCAACAGTGTCTCGCACGCGACATTCTTGAGATAAGGCTATTTACCGATAGTAACTATGTCAAGAATGGTATAACTTCATGGATTAAGAATTGGAAAAGGAATGGGTGGCGTACAGCTGCGGGTACACCCGTTAAGAATAAAGAACTGTGGATTGAAATTGATACACTCTCTCAGAAAATGAAGTCTGTAGAGTGGCGTTGGGTCAAAGCACATAACGGAGACCCACAGAATGAATTAGTAGACTCTCTCGCGTATCAGGAGGCGACAGAGATTAAAAATGCCCGCGTAAATTAATGGGTGAAGAAGTGGTGTGCGAGCACAATCCGTGGTGTGATAAGCAAGAGAAGCTTCTCAAATCATGGGCGCAGAGAGCTGCGGGATATAGATGGCTCCACAATCACGCCCGTCTTCACTATAAAAAGCAAAATGACTACCTGTCATATCCAAGTATAGTAATAGCGAGTATCACAGGTGTAGGTGGTTTTGCGGTTCTCAACCCAAGTGGGAATGAAGATTTGGACCCCTCTACGAGAACTAAAATTATGATTGTCCAGTACTTTTTTGCATTCCTCAATGTAATTGGTGGTATTCTCACGAGTATTTCAAAGTTTAGTCAAAGCTCTACTCTATCCGAGAATCACTCTGTGATGTGCGTTCAGTATTCCAAATATTATAGAAATATAGATATGGAATTGTCCCTTGAGGCCAGAGATCGTTCGTGTGTGATAGATTTTGTCAAGAAGTGTCGTGAAGAGTATGATAGACTTCTTGATGACGCGCCAGATATTCCAGCAATATCCATACAGGCATTCAATTTAGAGTTTCCAGATAGGGAAAACAAGCCGGATGTGTGTAACGGTCTTAGCATTATAGTGAGTGATGAAACCGCATCAGAACTCACGTCAAAGAGAGCTGTGACGAAGTGGCTTAATACTATAGCTGGTGTAAGACGAAAAAGTAGAGATATTCGTAGAGATCAAAGTGTGGATGAGTTAGCTAGAATGGAGAGTGCATGATTTATCTGCGACAAAAGCATAGAAAGTTGTAAATAGAACTAATGTGGGTAACAAAACTTTTTGCCTCTGTGGGAACAGGGCCAGACCCAAAATGAGTAGACACAATATATACATGTACAAAAATTGTGTGTATTCAACTATAGCTCTTGTGTAACGATCAAACCCTGGAGAACCTGGGTACGACACAAAGATGGCATCCGTATCATGTTTCTTATCCAAAGGTCCAAAGTTTTTAAAGATTTTCTCTTCTTCATCAACCTTTACAAATTCAGATTTTTGACAAACTATGTTTATATTTGTTTGATCATCTTCACACTTTTCAGCTAATGCTTCATCTATGACACTCTTGAGTTCTTTAGCGTAACCCATGTAAAGACCCGAGTTGGCGGTAGATTTTTCACCACACTTTCCAAAAATCAGGTGTGTAAGAGGTTTACCGGGGACTTCTGGATCCTTTGACACGAGAACCTTACAATTACATTCCTTGAAAAGTTCAACAACTTCATGTGGATTTTTATTGATCTTTGTGTCAAATCCATCAAGGAAAATAACAATGTCATCGTCACCCCTGGTTTCAAGGTGTTGTGTCATCGCCTTGTACTTATCACTGAACCCATTCCACTTGGTTCCCCAACCCAAAACTTTGACTGGAACGCCAAACTCATTATTGACAAGCTCTTCAAACATACCCTGAGACTTGTTCGCGTATGTCACAATTTCCAGAGACATTCCTATACATTATACATATATAAAAACATGTCGCGTGTGTAACACAAAGATGAACATTGGCATCCTTACCGCTGGTGGTGTGTGCCCGGGTGTGAATACTCTCATCCGGTCAATCACTCTTCGTGAAAAAAGTCAAGGCAACCGCGTCCACGGTTTCGCAGATGGTTTTAGAGGTCTCAATCAAAATGTAAAGACATACTTTGACCAGGATGATATTGACGATGGACCCGGGTCCCTTTTGAAAACATCCTATGACTTTGTTAATGTTGATGAAGCTGTTAAGAATATTACTGGACTTGACCGACTCTATTGTATCTGTGGAAATGAATCCATGAAGTCTGCGAGGGATTTGGCCCTTGATGATCGTGTAGATACAAACATCATCGGTATTGCCAAAACAGTTTTCAATGATATGCCCGGTCTTGAATCCCTTGGATTTCAAACAGCCATTCAAGAACTTGCTCGTTACATTGATTGCGCATACATTGAGGCGGTCTCAACGAATTCAATCGTATTTCTGGAAGTGCCAGGTAGAGGAAACAGTGAATTGGTTGTACATGCGGGTCTCGCACGGAACTCTAAGATTACTAATGTCATTACTCCAGACACAAAGGCAGACTACATGTCTGCTATAGAGTACAGCTACGCTAAGAGAGGGTATGCGGTTGTTATCATATCGGAAGTCTGTGATTACGAATACCTTCTCACGAGTATGTCTGTAAAGCCCAAACTTATTACACCTGGGTACCTCATTAGGGATGTTGAACCTTGTGTATATGATTCAATTCTCGCAGAGCGAATGGTGCGGGAAGCCTTTGCCCACGCACAAGAGCACAGAGACTTCATCAAGGGTGCGACAAATATTGTATCTTTCAACGATTATCTCCGCTTAGTGTAGGTTGAATGTTTAGGGCACTCTACAAAGATCCAAAGTTTGTGGGTGCCCAACTATCACCACCGGATCTGATTACGGTGATTACAGAAGATGGTATTGAATACTTTACCTCCGAAGTTCCATTCAGATCTGAAGCTACAATTGATAAACAAACGAAACAGGTTAAAGGTACAACTCGCGGTAAACAGAGAATAGTCCAACTATTTGGCGAGCCTGTGACAAGGCAGAAGGGTCGCTTTACAGTCACAGAGTATGAATTGTGAGAGCTCCTATAGCTCAGTTGGTTAGAGCGCGGTGCTTATACAAAAGTATATTTAGGCGGGGTCCCACCCGTAAGGGCACGCCGAGGTCATGGGTTCGAGACCCATTGGGAGCAATTTTACCTTTTAGATGTGTTGTCCCACATGTAAAAGATAATCCTATCCTATGTTAGATGATAACCCGAAAGCGTGGTGTGTTTTACAGAGCTGGGCGTCCAGTCCCCGAAGCCGAACAGCAAAGGTATCACAAAATTGGTATTCCACCCGCGTACACAAATGTTGAGGTGTACCCCAATGACCCCAAGCTTTTGGCGACTGCTGTGGATGCCACCGGTAAAAAGCATTACTACTACAGTGAAAAGTTCCTGGAAAAACAGAGAAAATTGAGAAGAGGGCGAGCCACACAAATTGACTTTTCCAGGATTAAGAGTGTCACAGCAAAGATACTTGGTGATCCCAAGCACCCGTTATGGGATGACGCACTCACTCTCCGCATGATTGTCGTGGCATATCTCCGTTCGGGATCAAGGGACAATGACGACGCCCTTGGTGCCATGTCTCTAAGGAGGAAGCATGTCAAATTGAACCGAGATGGTCAAACACTCACATTTGACTTCCCCGCAAAGAGTGGTCAACGGAGATTCTATGAAGTGAGGGACAAAGTTCTCCATGAAGCCATCTCAAAGCAACAAAAACCCCTTCTCTCTGGTAACTCAACCCATACAAGAGTCAGAGACCTTTTACGGAGGATTACACGGAATGATACCATACAAATCAAGGATGTTAGAACAGCTGGGAGTATGCAACTCTTCCAAAAGCACCTCAAAAAGTATGATGGCGACGAAAAGAAAGCGACAGACGCAACCGCAGAAACTATAGGTCATACACCCTCCGTGTCTAAAAAATATTACTTATTGTAATGAGGTACGGCTCTCTAGCGCGCAAGATGTTCAAGGTACGTTGGGGTCTTCATGGAAAGGGTCTTGTTGAGGATCATCACATTATTCCTAAACAGTTCAAGAAACATCCCATAGTTGTGAAATCAGGGTACGATATAAACGCGAGTGCGAACCTCATAATGTTACCAACACGCCTNGGTAAGTTTGTACTCCGTGTGAGGGATGACCGTATTATTCATTCGGGAAAACACACGGGCTACAACAATTATGTTGAGAAGATGTTAGATTCAATGAAATCTGTAGATCAATTTACAGAATTTACAGATTTCTTGAAAAGGGCGTGTCGTCACAGACCTCAAGATATTCCATGGGTTTAGTATCCCCACTTTACATCATCTGGTGTCGCAGTTGGATAGTTTTTTGAAAAATATCGTGGACGACCATGTTCGCTGTGACCGATTGTACTATTGTGGGTACGATCAATTTTCATGTGCTTTCTCATATCTTTATAGTATATACGAGCACCCGCTGATATTAAATCCTCATGTTTCATATCAATGTGATTATCCATGGGTAAAAAGTGATGTGTATACTTCTTCATATTTTGAACATTTATCAAATAACACTTTGTACTTGAAATCCACTTTACCTTTTCAAGTTTTCCATCTATCTTATCTGGGAGTCTTGAGAGACAATGAAAGAAACACATTTCAAATTCATCACCTCTCTCGTCAATAACTTTTTGAATCTCGTCGTAGAGTTTATTTGATTTTACAATNACATTATCTTCAAAGATGACCGCGTAACGAAGACCTTGGTCAAAACATCTCTTATAAAAATCCATATGTCCCATGAAACATCCAATCGCTCCCATGTTAAAATATGTAATATCAGGTCTTTTAACATTTGGATTGTAATGCATTTCTACAGCCTTTTCAAAGTATTCCGNGTCAATTTGATGTTCAAACTTCCGCNCATTTTTTATGTTTCTCGTATCTGTACCATAGATAACTTCAACTGGAACTTCGGGGTTGTGATACTTCATAAACCTCCTGCGTCTCAAATCTTCCTTGGGGAGGGTGAGTAAAAAACATTTGTAGTCGTACCCTTCCCTCGTCTGACGGCGATAGGTGGCAAGAAGTGTGGCGACCAATAAAAGGACAAAGATGACCCAAATCATACCTACTTAAACATTAGAAAATATTATAGGGTAAGGATGAATCTCGTAGATATTTCTGGACTCGTGAGTTCCATTTTAATATGTCTCATGTTTGTGCCAGAAGTTGCCCATGTTTACAAGCACAAGGATGCGAAAGCCATTAGCTACCCATTTCTACATCTAAATTTACTGGCGAGTATACTAGCTCTAATTTACTCTGTACATTACAATGTCATTCCCATGACCATTACAAATGTTTCAGCTGGAATTTTTTCATTAACATTATTCCACTTTAAATATGTAAACGAGCTTAAAGGGGAGAATCAATCTATTGATGAAGTGGGGGTGTGAATCTCTCTTCAACCAAAGCTTTTATGGTGTAGTGGTAACACTGCGGACTTTGACTTTAACGAAGACGATCCGCCACCCTAGGTTCGAACCCTAGTAGAAGCTTAAACCAGTGTTAGCTCAGTTGGAAGAGCAGTGGATTGTAGTAGTATGATATAGATCTCCACGGGTCGGGTGTTCGAATCATCCACACTGGAATATTCCCTTGTAACTCAGTTGGTTAGAGTGTTCGACTGTTAATCGAGAAGCCACCGGTTCGAATCCGGTCAAGGGAGATCAAGCACCTGTAGCATAGTGGTTAATGCGCCTCTTTAGTAAGGAGGAGACCGCGTGTTCGAATCACGCCAGGTGCATCTCATTACCTTAACAATTTTTCATCCAAATTGTCAAGATAATCAACATTAATTGGTGGTGCCTCTAAGATTTCAACATCTAATCTATTTTCCTGTTGTGTGTGCCGTTTGAATATTACAAACCATGATCAACAGTCAACCATGTTGTTATAGTGTAGCGAAATGTACCATTTTTTGGTTTATTCGTTCTGTGTGGATGCGTCCAATAGGGTGGAAATAACAATACCTGCCCCTTTTTCAGTTTTATCTCAAAATTTTGATCGGGAAAACAAATTTCACCACCATCATAGTCATCATTAATTGCAGCGATCATAGACATTTCCCTGAATCTATCCACGTGTAATGTTTTATTTTCCATGAGTGACTCTATGAGTAGTCCGTCCATATGCAGTCGCGTTGCTCCATTTATTTTTCGTAATAATGGACATTCCATACTTGAAACTTTAGCTTTTCCAAAATTATATTTTGAAAATATATCCTTAGTTATTTTTTGTAGTATTCCAGTTACCCGTTCACGGGTTTTTTCATATGGTATTTCTNTTACAGCAATGGTATTTCCCTGAACATTTGATTGATGTCCATNTTTTTCTTCANNAATTGAATATTTATCAATCACTTTCCGTATATATTCACATTCCATATCNGAAAAAACACCATCTAAGAGATATATATGTTGATGTTCATTTAAAAGTTGAACCATTTATAAAAAATAGAGTGTATTTTTTAAATATGTATATATCAGATGGAGCTCAAAAAACTCAAACACCATTGGAAAACCCTCAGAGCTGAACTGGATACTCTCCCAAATACATTCATTTCTGAAAAACCACGGCCAACTGGCGAATGGGAAGGTTCTGAAATCTTAAAAGAAATTGTATCAGAATATACATCTGGAAAGTGTGGGTGGCTCAAAGGTGGTCAAAGTCATGTTCAGGATGAATGGATTAGCTGGCCTCTATTTTGGGAAGGTAAGCCTGTTTTAGGAAACTGTTTAAAATGCCCTAAAACATATGAGTTACTTTCTCAAATAAAAGGTATTCATATAGGTGGATTTGCTCTCATGAAAGGTGGTGTAAAGTTAAAACAACACACAGATTCGGTTGGATCTAAATATAAGTTTACTTATCACTTGGGACTAAAGTGTCCAGAAGATTGTTATTTACATCACTACACACTGGGAGATCTCAAAGAGGAAGATGGAAAACACATCATAATGAATGCAAGATTTCCTCACTGGGCCGAAAACAAATCAGAAGAAGATCGTGTAATTTTATACATTGAGTATTACACTTCATAAACCTTATGATCCCCAAAGTAGTTTCTTTGAGCCATGAGGAAGTTCATAGAAGTTCTCGTTTGGTGTTTGAAATCGTATTGAGTGAGAGCCGCACAGACGGATGGACAAGGAATACCGGATTTAGCACAATGCATAACAAATAGTCGCGCATCATTCACTGTTTCGTTTATGACTTTGTAAAGATCCTTTGATACCATTGGACATTCAATGATAGTTCCCAAACCCCACGCCTTTGCGACTTGGTCCTTGTCAATACTTCTTGTGCGCATGAGATCATACCCCTCCGAAAGGGAGCTCGCAAATACAAAGCGAAGTGTATTCAAGGCTACAACCCTGTCATAGAAAATACAAGTTTTTTGACAGGTATCCAAATACTTTTCATACGAACTTGTGATTCTCGCGTTGAGGGCTGCGTTTATAATTGGAGTTGGAATCTCATATTCCATTCCAACCTTGGAACACCAAAGTCCTGTATGATTCATCTCAGCAATATCTGAAATCTTGTGAATCTCAAACTTTTTCAACACATCAACTGCCGCATTCATGAGAAAACCATCAATATCTGTGCCGTGTGTATCATTCATAAGTTGTGACATACAGATCTGATCCTGGTTACAATACGAATAAACGTCAGCCATACCTTGAAGCATACCATATTCTACTCCATTATGAACCATCTTTGTGTAATGACCAGCCCCAAAATCATTACCCATGTATGTAACATTTTTACAGAAAGTCTCAAGAAATTCTCTATTATTGTCGTAGGTGAGTTTATTACAACCAAGCATGAGGGCTGGTCCATTGAGAGCACCTTTAGCACCACCGGAGAGTCCCGCACCAATGTAACGAATGCTGTGTGTGGCAAGGTACGCCCCTCGGTGTCTTGACACCCTATAGTGTTCATTTGAGCAGTCAATCACCGTATCAAGTGGATCCAACGACTTCAACATATACCTAATGACACTGTCGGTTGTTTCACCCGATGGGAGGGTTGTGATAATTGTTCGGGGCAATTCCATGGAAGAAATCATTTCACAAAGACTTTCATGCCCGCGAATACCGAGACCCCTTTTCATAAGTTCATTGACTTTTTGGGGTGTTCGGTTATACACATGAACATCAGTCTTTTTTTGAATGTTGAGGGCGAGGTTTTGCCCAATGGCACCAAGACCAACAAGTCCGTACGAAGACATCTACGATTTTATATCTCTATAACTTTATATTGATTCTTGCGCCACCCGCGTATACTAATTTCGCTTGGTTCGCACCATGGATAAATATCATTACCAATAAAGTTTATGGCTTCCATACCAGATTCAATACATTGATCACAAGTTTCAATACTGTCATCAATGATACACCCAATACCAAGGGCGCGACAGATATCAACCTTCTTAACTTCATTCTCAGTAAAACTATTGGTGAGGATTACATCATCAAAGATATCGGGAAAGAAACGATCAATCCAAAGTTCGGTAGTTTCACGCACCACATCCTGACGACCTGTGACAATATACATCTTGTCATAGACTCTACGATAGTTGATCATGGCTGGTTGAGCACCAGGGATTGGTTTGAGGTAAAGAAAGTCCCGGGAACGATAAAACTTGTGGAGGATTTCTTGGGATTGTTCTTCTGTACAATTAAAAATTTCCCTATAAAGATATTTGTATTTGGGTTTGGTGGGCAACGCAACACCCCTCCACTTTGCCATAGGTTCAAGTAGGTTTACAAGGACTTCATCTACATCTACAGCAAGTTTGGTGTTCATTTACTTTCCCCTGACATTATTCATAATCCCGAATCACCACACCTACGGGGAAGCGTGGTACGCCAAGGGCTGTCAGGTTTTGGAAGCGCACCGTGAGTTGTTTTCCAATATATTGGTCTCGCTCACTGTAGTATCTCTCCCTCTCTTTGATGGTTCCCTCGGGTTTCACGGTAAACTCGTGACCATGCCCCGTTTTACAGACCCATACAACGGCATCGGCGTCCCTCCCATGCCCCGTCTTGGCACCCACAATTTCATACTCCTCGGTTTGAAACTCCTTAAACTTGAGGAGATAGTTACTTCTCTTTCCAATCTCATAGGTACTCGTGGTCTCCCGAATCATAATACCTTCATGCCCCTGTTCAACAAATTGTTTGTGATATTTGAACATCTCACTCTTTTTAGGGACAAGGATAGTATCCACGACGGTTGGGGTTTTATCCTTGAGTATCCGTTGCCTCTCCGCAAAGGGGAGGTCAGGTCGCTTTGTATCAAAGTAGTCAAATCCATGGAACTCCAAACTCTTGGGATCCATCTTGAAGGCACTCGTGAGATCCTCAAAATTCATACCAGGTGCGTAACATTCACCATCTAACCACTCCGTGTCCCCCAACTTTTCTGTGAGGTGCTCAACACCTTTCACAATTTTACCAGTCCTTGAAAAGCACCCACTCTTTGATACAAGGAGACGCACACCATCCAGCTTTGGTTGAACATAAAAAGGTTCGGAGATGTACTTTTCTCGGTCTTCCCACTTATTGGCCAACATTGGAAGGATTTGGGTCACTTTTGTGTTTTCATTGTTCCACATAGTTTTGGCGCGAGCTAAAGCTTTCTCGTAACCAGTCTTCACATGAGTTCTGGACTCAATTACCTTTTCACTTCCAACCATACCAGTGGTCTTCACAATATCAGCAGTTCCATCCCCAAGGTCTTCCACTCTAATATCAGTGAATCGTTTGCGACCATTTTTGTCTTCTCGGATAAGGCGTTCCATTATACTTTTAATTAATTTCTCAACTTTAAATAGATGTCTTCACTGCCAGTTGTAAATTATGGTAGAATGGAACGACTTAGGCCTCCAGAGCGCACAAGTGTACCTATGAACGCGAATACTTTTGCTATTGGGTTTATAATATTGTGTATACTTGGTCTTTACAAACGCTACATTACTGTTAGTCAATCGCGTGAGCAATCTTATACTTTAGACACTTTGATGCCGACAAAAAGAGGTCTTTCTTCATCAGTTTCTTAAACTTCTTCTCGGGGATCTCAGTCTTAGTCATATACATGTTCTTGAGGGATGCCATAAACTTGTCACAACTCTTCATCTCATTTTTGAGATCTTGATACTTGCCCCAAAAGTCTGTACTCAATTGGTGAATCAAAAGGTACGCATTTTCACCCATGCGTCGTTCTGATCCACCCAAAAACATGAAAGTAGCCGCAGAGCAACAGGCACCTTGGGCAATCGTCACAACCTTAACACGAGACTTTTCAAGAACATTCTTTAGAGTGAATCCTGAAAACATGTCACCACCCTCACTCATAATGTGAATACGAATCTCTGGTTCGTAGCCAATGAGATCTGCCTTTTGCTTGAGAAGGTGGATTTCCAACTTTCGGAAGCTCTCAACAAACTCAAGGGTGTTTTCTGGGGTAATCTCGCCATAGAAGTGGATTTCATTCCCGATAGTCTTGGTAACCTCAGGTTCTTCTTCTTCGCCGAGAACCTTTGGACCTTTATTTTCCAAAGCTCCACCCAAAATTGTTTCAAAGATCTTCTCAACTTCTTTCTGCGATGGCATTTTTCAATGCTTTCTTTACTCTGGTTACATCTCTCTGTTTTAACTTACTTCCAACCGCGAGATGATTCATGACATCAAAGTCTTGTGGGGTTAAACCATATTCTAACATTGGTTCTATATCACTGTTTTCGGCGTATTTCTTGAGTAAACAAAGATCTTCTATTCCTAATTGGTGACCACACCGTCTTTGTATATCCCTAAACTTCTGTGATCTCATTTTGTAATTACCATATTTTGTCCAACAACTCCCAGGTCTAATCTTGTCCTTTACAAGTGGTGTACCAATACACAACTTTGGTATTGCGAGAGCATTCAATACAAAATGAGGCATGAGATTCCAATCACCCGTTGAATACATGTGGTCGTCGTATATATCGGCATCTGAAAACGCACGCGACGCCTTATCGTATTTGATACCTCTTGAATCCAAGTAATTTTCCTGAAATATATCCCATACATGTCCATGTTCGTGGATTTTATCTGGAATTTTTGTAAAGTTTGGATCTGTAAGGACATCCACTATAAACTCTTTGGGTGTTTTGAATATATCCTTTTGGTCATAATCATCCAGATATGAAAAGAAGTCTCTAATGTTACCATTACACATAACAGCCGCATTTTCAGCCTTCTTTGAACGATCTTCTGTGAGAGTCAGAATCTTATCTGGTTTATGCTTTGGTATAAATATTGTCTCAAAATTTGGAAACATACACATATTTAGTGATGTAACCACGAGAGATCCCCGTGTCAATTTTCTATCACCATCCGAAACACTCCCTACAAGACTTTTAAACTCCTGGTTGTAATCCTCAATGAATGCGTGCTTCGCAGCACCTTTTATAAAAGTGAGAAAAGGAGATTTACTCTTTAGGTGTTCACTGTGAATTTCAACACTGTTTGATTCATTTAGAACTGCATTTAATACATGTGTCTTCCCAACTCCCGAAGCCCCGCATATGAAGACATTCTTTCGCTCACGAATGTACTTTTTCAATAGATCAATCTGTTTTGTGTGAATCGTGTCAACAGGGGGATCCTTTTTTTGTTCGATTATTTTAATGAAGGAATCCATTGATGATCTTACTAATCAAGCCATAGATTTGGTGCTTGAAAATGACGCACTACAAGAACGTATCGTAAAACCTTTAAGAAGGAAAATTTTACCATATGCTGTGTGTGCTGGTTTAACTAACATGATTATGCTTATTCTATTGGTGTACCTTGCTCAACGTCTGGCTCGTCTTCAGGCTCTTCAGAAACCACCGATGTGAGTTCTTCCTCCTGATCTAATTCAGACTGCATCTCTTCAAGGATCTTTACTTTTGCTTCATATTCTTCCCTCCCCTTCACGAGTTCTCCAATCTTGGAAAGTGGTCCGCCCTTTGTTGATTCGGAGATGACACTTGAACCCGTGTGTGATCTTATATTTGTGAAACCTGGTAGTTTCAACTTGGGAATCGCTCGGACATCGAGAATCTCAGGCTTCGTGAACATATTGTCAAGTGGGTATTCCTTTTCAAACTCTGCAAGGATAGTTGATGGAACACTTGGTGACTGTTCAATGAGACGGTCATATTCATTCTTGCATCTGGTAACAAATTCCAAACCATCTGTACTACGCTCTTCACGAGCGAGAGCTAATTCTAATCT
>JGI26273J51734_10000219_pt1 | contig 29549 bp, 24 predicted proteins | sample SaaInlV_125m_DNA_FD_51734 | JGI IMG/M metagenome (IMG submission 51734) | reverse complement strand
ACCTTAATATATACAAACGACCTCGGAAAAGGAAAAATAACAAAAGCGTTAACGTTTCACCCGGATAGGTTTGTTATAGACATAGATACAGATATTACAGAAATAGCAACCAGCACACTTGGCAACACATACACTCTGGGTTGGGTAGGTGGTTTGCCACCAACAGAAAAAGATAGTGTAAGCGAGAGTACTTATTTTAACTCATACCTTTTCCAAGGCGATGAGTTGGTGGATGTAAAAGTAGGAAAAGATGAAACTTTCTCTAACGATTATAAAGGAAAAACAGACTGGGTTGCGACAAGAAGTAAATATTTTATAGCCTCATTATTTGATGATTCAGGTGGCCAGTTTATTGGTTCATCTATATCAGCGTCCTTTTCTAAAGACGAACTTTATAGTGTTTATACTTTACTCGAAGCAAACAGGGTTGCAAACACATCGCTTTATTTAGGACCGTTAGAATACGATAGGATTAANAATCTTGGTGTAAACCTAGAGTCTGTAATGGATTTTGGTTGGGCAATAGTAAGACCAATATCAAAAGGTGTTTTGTGGGTTTTAACATCTATGCATCGTTTTATACCTAACTACGGAGTAATTCTAATAATTTTTTCTGTTTTAATAAAGTTGATAGTTTACCCGCTAACCAAGAAAAGTTATCAATCAACACAAGCTATGCAAGCGATACAACCAGAAATAACTTCCTTAAAAGAGAAATATAAAAACAACCCCACAAAACTAAACCAAGCAACAATGGACCTTTATAAGAAAAAAGGTGTCAACCCACTTGGAACGTGCTTTCCTATGATGCTACAAATGCCTCTTTTGTTTGCTTTGTTTACGGTGTTTAGATCAACAATAGAATTGAGGGGGGAACCCTTTGTTTTTTGGATTAAAGATCTATCAGCACCTGATGTGATTTTCTATCTACCTTTCAAAGTGCCTTTATACGGTGACTATGTTTGCGCCTTACCTATTTTAATGGCGTTATCCATGTTTGCACAACAAAAAATGATGACACCACAGGCAGTGACCGGGCCTCAAGCAGACCAGCAAAAAATAATGCAATACTTTATGATGGGTTTTTTCTTCCTTCTGTTTAACAGTTTTCCATCTGGACTTAACTTATATTATACGTTGTTCAACGTACTAACAATAGCACAACAAAAACTAACGGGAAACACACAGCAAGAAAATCCCGTTGTTTCGTAAGGTATATTACTGTTTTTATTGTTTTTATAGGTCAATATAAAGATAAGATATTTTTTTGATGTTGGTGATTGGGGAAAGCAAAAAAAATATCAGAGACAAAAAAATAAAAAAAGAAAATCTCCAAATAAATTATAGGTTTTAAGAGTCCCAAATAAGAGAAAAAAAAAGACAAATAAAATTTTTTTACAAAAAAAACATGCCGATAAAAACCAAAAGTACAATGTGTAAATCAAGAAAACAAAAAAGAAATATTGGTAAAACCTGGTTATTATTGTTGTGGAATCCCCATAATAAACCATATAAAAAAACATATAAATTTAAAAATCAATTATTAATTGTTTTTATTAGCTTTATAAAACAAAAAATTATAAAACTTGTTTGTTTTTTCATAAAAAATTTGTGGTTTTTCAATTGGTTATATCAAAAAAACAACTACAATATTAATAAGAACCATGATCAAAAACTTGTTATCACATAAAAGCAAGGCAGGGTTAAAAACTTGTTAGAAAACAAAGAAACTTTCTTTGCTCTTTCTACACCAATGGGTAGGTCTGCGACAGCGACTATTAGAATTAATGGCGAAAAGGCACTAGCAACTTTATTGCAACTATCTAATAAAAAAAAGTTAGATATAAAACACGCAAAAAACATATTGGTTAATATATACAATAAAAACAACGATTTAATTGACAATGTCGTTACCACTTATTATAAAAAACCAAAATCTTATACTGGTGAGGATTTAATTGAAATTCACACGCATGGGAACCCCACCATAATTAACACACTATCAAAAGAACTACTAGAACTCGGTGTTCGACCAGCAGAGCCAGGTGAGTTCACAAAAACAGCCTACTTAAACGGTAAGATGGATCTTATTCAAGCTGAAAGTGTTCTTTTACTTATTAATTCAACATCAGCTTCAGGTGTAAACCTATCACTCAACAACGTTGTTGGCTTTGCAACAAACGAACTTCAAAAGACAAAAAACAATTTAATTAGCGCACTTGGTTTATTGGAATATGAATTAGACATCTCGGAAACAGAGAACCAAACAACAACAACAAAAAACGTTCACAAAACAATCCATAAAACCGTAAAAAACGTTAAACGAATTTTATCATCTGGTCAAGCGTCAAAAATTCTAACATCTGGTGCTCGTATTGTAATATGCGGTGAACCAAACACAGGTAAATCAACTCTTTTTAATGCTCTTATTAAACACGAACGCGCAATAGTTACTGACATTCCCGGCACAACTAGAGACACGATAGAAGAAGGACTTATTCTCAATAAAAACAACGTGGTACTTGTTGACACCGCAGGACTTAGACCAACCAAAAACCTTGTTGAAAAAAAGGGAATTGAGAGAACTAAAGATGAAATAAAGAACGCAGATATTGTTCTTTCGCTGTTTGACTNCACAACAAAAGAAAACAAAAGAAAAAACAATAAAAACACATTATACATCATAAACAAAGTTGACCTTTTAGATAGCCACTCATTAAATAAACTAATGAAACAAAACCCTGGTTTTGTTTTTATATCTGCAAAAGAAAAACAGGGTATTGATAAACTTCTTTTAGAAATTGAAAAATGCGTTTTTAAGATCACAGCAAAAAACAACAGTCTTTTTTTAACATCAAAAAGACAAGAAAACGTGCTCTTCCAAATACAGTCTGAACTCGAACCCCTTGTTACAAATAATGAAACAAACCTTGAATTGTTGGCACACCACACAAAAAAAGCTATTGGTATTTTCGACAACCTTCTAGGAAAAACCACAGCAGATGATGTATTAGATAGTGTTTTTTCGGGTTTTTGTGTTGGGAAATAGTTTCACGTGAAACAAAACAAAACAATCATTGTGGTTGGTGCTGGTCACGCGGGGGTAGAGGCAGCTAAAATCGCCTCAAAAACAGGCTGTAAAGTATCTTTGGTTACTATGGATAAGAAAAGTATTGGTAGAATGTCTTGTAACCCAGCTATTGGCGGGGTTGCTAAAGGGCAAATTGTTAGAGAGATTGATATCTTAGGTGGTTTAATGGCAAAAACAACAGATGTTTCTGGTTTACAGTTTAAAATACTGAACAAATCAAAGGGTCGGTCTGTTTGGTCCCCAAGAGCACAAGTAGATAAGCGAGTATATGAACAAACCATATCTAAAGCTATTTTAAGTGACAAAAACATAACAATTGTTGAGGGGGAGGCCACATCTCTTATGGTTAAAAACAATTCTGTCTGTGGTGTGGTTTTAAGAAACGAAGAGAAGATTTTTTCTAACTCAGTTGTTATAACGTGTGGAACTTTTTTGTCTGGCGTTATTCATATTGGAGATAGAAAAATTTTAGCGGGTCGCATGGGAGAATCAGCATCAATTGGTATGACTGAGTATTTAAGGTCTGTCGGTTTTAGAACAATGCGACTCAAAACGGGAACACCTCCAAGGGTTTTAAAATCTAGTGTTAATTGGAACAAGGCAACGGAGGACTACGGTGATAAACACCCAACACCTTTTTCATATTTTACATCAGATTTTAATCCAAAAAACGAACCTTGTTATACTGTTAGGACAAGTGAAAAAACACATAAAATAATTAGTAAAAACGCCCAACTATCACCAATGTACAACGGGGAAATAAAAGGCGTTGGGCCAAGATATTGTCCCTCTATCGAGGATAAAGTAAAACGCTTTTCAGAACAACCATCACACTTATTGTTTTTAGAGCCGGAGTGGTATCAATCTGACCAAATATATATAAACGGTTTTTCAACAAGTTTACCTGAGTCAACCCAAGTAGAAAGTCTAAAAACTATTCCCGCTTTTAAAAATGTTGAATTTTTGCGCCCAGGGTATGCTATTGAATACGATTGTATTGCGCCTTCTCAACTTAAAACAACACTAGAGTCAAAAGAAGTTTCTGGTTTGTTTTTTGCGGGACAAATTAATGGGACCTCTGGTTATGAGGAAGCCGCAGCCCAAGGACTTATAGCTGGGATAAACGCCTCAAACAAAATATTTAACAAAAACGAATTAACCATAAAAAGATCAAGTGGTTACATCGGGGTTCTAATTGATGATCTTGTGACAAAAGACACAGATGAGCCATATAGAATGTTTACCAGTAGAGCCGAATACCGGATGATGTTAAGATATTCAAACACAGAAACAAGACTCTATAAAACCGCCGTTAACCACCACCTACTATACAAAAAGGAAAAGAACATAATTGAAAAAAGGCTAGATGATAGAGAAAGAGTTTTACAGGTGACTAAAAAATCCATACAAACAAAAAATCTCTCATTTTTCAACCTCAAACAAGCAACACCGATAAGAGAGTATATAAAAAGACCGGAAAGCAAACTTAAAGACGTTCTTGAAAAAATAAATCTAATGCCGAAGAACTACAAATCTAAAAACTGGTCCTTTCTTGAGGCGCTCGAAGACATAGAAACAGAAATAAAATATGATGGATATATCAAAAGNCACTTGTTAGAAATAAAAAAACAAAGCGCAAATGAAAACCTTAAAATCAAAAAAAACACCAATTATTCTAGTTTTAAAGGTATTTCGATTGAGGGAAGAGAAAAACTGGGAGCGGTTAAACCACAAACATTTGGCCAAGCAAGCAGAATATCGGGCGTGTCACCGTCAGACATATCAGCACTAATGATTTACCTGTTAAAAACATAACTGGTTTCACGTGAAACACATATTTAACAAAGAGTTTGAGCACTTGTTGGGTGGTGGAACACTGACAGGGATGTCACCAGACCTGTTGGTTGTTTTTTTAAATTTCCTATCTAAAAACAAAAAAAAGTTGCGTTTTTTAGTTTTAGCGGGGAGAGGTTTTGCTTCAAGCTTTTTACGACAAAAAGAGTTTTTCAGTGGCCCTTTGTTTTATTACCCAGAACAAACTAAAAATGCTGTTGTTCCTGGTTTTGAGACTCAACACAATCTTTTTAGATCTGAGGCTTTGGTTGGTTTGTCAAAGCGCCAAGGAGGTGTTTGTATAAGTCTGGAGAACGTTGCGTATGTAAAAAACATAAATAAGAAAACAGTGTTTAGAAAGCTTGCGTTAGATGTTGGTCAAAAAATTGATAGAGATAGTTTTTGTGAAAAACTATTTTCGTTTGGGTATAAAAAAGTTGACTATGTTTATAACCCTAAAGAGTTTTCACTTCGCGGTGAAATTGTTGATGTTTATCCGGAAAACATAAAAGATCCTTTGCGTGTCGTTTTTGCTTTTAACGTAGTAGAAGAAATAACTTTTTTTAATATCGATAGTCAGCGATCTATTAAAGACATAAAGGGGTTTGTTTTTTATGATTTGCTTGGTGAACCGGTAGAAAAAGGGAAAAGTTTGTTTGCGTTTTTTGATTGGGACCTTATAATAAACTTAAAAAAAGATGTCGGTGGATACACACTGAACCCAGGTCAAGAAAAACTAAGTTTTTTATCAAACAGCACACCTGTTAATCCTAGCAACAAAAAAGAGTTGTTGGTTTTTGGAAAGAAAGTTGGNGTAGAAAATGTAGTTGTTTTTATTACTAGAAACAGNAGAAAAAACAACCTGAAGAAACTTGGTTTTTCAACCCAAAAAGGGTTGATAAATACAGTTGTAAAAATAGAATCAAAAAACTTGTTTTTTGTGCCTGATTTAAAAAAACACAGGAAAAACAAAAACAACAAACCCNTGTTAATAAACAACTTATCAAACACTTCTTTAGGTGATTTACTTGTTCATGTGTCTCACGGTGTTGGTAAGTTTGGTGGATTGGTGGTTCGCGGTCCAAGCGGTTATGAAAAAGAATATATTAAACTTATTTATAAAGACGGCGGAACTCTTTTTGTACCAATAAACAAAGCAAATCTTGTTCATAAATATGTTAACGTTGGTGGAAAACCAACACTAAATAAACTTGGTGGAAAAGAGTGGGAAAAAAACATATCTAAAACAAAAAAGGAAATTGAGGTTGTTTCTGATTCGTTGGTAGAAATTTATAATTCAAGAGAAAAACCTCGCGGTTTTAGTTATATAAAAAGTGTTGATTTTGAAAGTGCAATTAAAAAATCATTTCCTTTCAAAGAAACCAGAGATCAAAAACAAGCAATTAAAGATGTTTTGCTGGATCTAAGAAATAAAAAACCAATGGATAGACTTATTTGTGGTGATGTTGGTTTTGGTAAAACAGAGGTTGCGTTAAGAGCCATTGTTCGTGTCGTTGCGTTTTCAAAACAAGTGGTTTTGCTCTGCCCAACAACTGTTCTTTCTGACCAACACTATATAACAGCAAAGGAGAGACTTGATCCATTAGGTGTTTCTGTTGCTTTGCTTTCACGTTTCCAAACAAAAAAGGCACAAACAGAGGTTCTTGAGCAAGTTCTTACTGGCAATGTTAACCTTGTTATAGGAACGCATCGTTTATTGTCTGATGATGTGGTAATGCCTTTTCTTGGTTTGCTTATTATCGATGAGGAACACAGGTTTGGGGTTAAACACAAAGAAAGTATTCGTGCTTTAAAAAACAACGTTGATGTTTTATCCATGTCCGCTACACCAATACCAAGAACACTTCAACAGTCAATGCTTGGAATTCGAGATATTAGCAGAATAGAAACGCCACCAACAACGAGAAAACCAATAAGTACATTTGTAGAGTTTTTTTCTTGGAAAAGAACCGAACAAATCATTGAAAAAGAACTACTAAGGGGTGGCCAAGTATATTTTTTACACAACAATGTAGAATCGATTGAGTATTATGTTGAAAAAATTCAAAATCTTTTCCCGAATGAAAGAGTTGATTTTATACACGGGCAGCAAAACAGTAAAGACCTTGAGAAAAACCTTCTTGGTTTTTTTGGCGGTAAAATATCTGTTTTAGTTTGTAGTACAATCATAGAATCTGGTCTAGATGTTTCAAACGCTAACTGCATTATTATTAACAACCCTCAAAACCTTGGTTTAAGTCAATTATATCAAATAAGGGGGCGGGTTGGTAGGTCTTCGCGCCAAGCTAGTTGTTATTTGTTTATTCCAAAGAAAACAAAACTAAGTGAAAAAGCCTATAAAAGGTTAAAAACAATAGAAAGGCACACTTCTTTGGGTTCTGGTTATAATATTGCAACAAACGACCTCGACATAAGAGGTGGGGGTGCTGTTTTTGGTTATAAACAAAGTGGTCAGATTTCTAGGGTTGGGTTAGAGCACTACAATAATCTTCTTAAAAAATCTGTTGGTAAAAAACTAAATAAAAAAGAGCCTGGTAAGGGAATAGATATTTTCTTTTTTGGTAAGTCGTTAATTCCTTTGTTTTTTGTAAAGGGTGAAACAGAACGTTTTTCTTTTTATACAAAAATTAATAAAGCGACTAGCTTAGATATTGTTTTAGATATTCAAAATGAATTAATAGATCGTTATGGCAAACCACCAAAAGAAACCATTAACTATTTAAACTTATCGCGGTTAAAAATTTCTCTTAAAGGCAGTATTATAAATAGTCTTTCAATTAATAAAAACAGTGTTATTTTTATATTAGACCAAGAAAAAATTGGTGAAACGCTTATTAATAATGTTTTGTCTTTTAAAAATAAAAACATCCAAAACAGGAAGTTTGAAGAAACCAAAGAATCTTTTTCGTTGGTTTTTTACTATTTAGAAGGTTTTGATTGGTATAAAAACATCAATGGTTTAACTGACTTGTTTTTTGTTTAATTTTTAACAGGTCAATATCTAATGATTATACTTTTTCTTCTACTTATTACACTTTTTTCCTGCTCTTCAAACGAAAACCTTGAAGAGGAAATTTTCGCACGTGTGGGTGATGAGGTTTTAATAAAGAAAAACATTATAGATAAAACCGGAGGCNGTATGGTAAGTTCCAATTCTGTTTTACATTTTACAAACAANTGGGTTAAAAAGACGTTGTTATATGAAGCTGCTCTAAATGCAAACCTAGATAAAGATAGGCTTTTGATTGAAAAAAANGAAGGTTTTTACAAAGACCTGTTAATTAGTTCTTTTTTGGAGTTAGAGGCAAAAAAGCAAATTAATATTTCAAAAAAAGAAGTGTCGGATTATTATAGAACCCATAAAAAATCTTTCGTTAGAAACGAAGATGAAATAAGATTAAAACATTTTGTTTTACCAACAAAAAACGAAGCTGTAAAATTAAAAAAATTGTTAAAATCAAATAAAAAGGGCGCTCTTTTAGAAGAATATATTTATAAGTATAAACCAGAAACAAAAACGGTTAAAAAAAATCTAATTATTGACAATTTAATTGGTTTTGTTTTTAACCATGTGGTTGGAGATGTTGTTGGGCCAAAAAAGATGGGGTCTTCTTACCACGTCTTTGAAGTTTTAAGAAAAAACAAAAAAGGAACAATAAAGGGTCTTGAGGTTGTATATGATGAAATACAACATAGGCTATTTAAAAAGAAAGAGGCTGTTTTTTTAACATTTGTTTTAGATAGTTTATATCTAAACGCAGATATTTATATTTCTCCGGAGGTTGATAAGTGAAACTTTTAGTTTTAATTCTAGTTTTAAATATTTTACACAGTCAAAAAGATNTTTTGATTGTTGATGGTGTTGCTGCTGTTGTCGAAGATAAAATTATTTTAAAAAGNGACNTAAGTCAAATGGTTAACATGATGGCTATTCAACAAAACATAAACCCAAATGAAAATATAAATGGTTTTTTAAAATTAAAGACTGTTGTTTTGGGGTCTATGGTTGATCAAAAAATATTGTTAAAAATGGCTGAAAAAGATACAACTATTGAATTCACAGAAAACGAAATAAACCAAGCTTTNGATCAACAAGTTAATGGCATTATTTTACAAGCTGGTGGGGAAAANGCAGCAGAAAAAATGCTTGGCCAAAGCATTAAATCTTTTCGTTCTGAATTTTGGTATGATATGAAAGATAAAATAATATCGGAAAAATATCAGCAAAAACTACTGTCTAAAATAAAAATATCTAAAAATGAAGTCTTGTCTTTTTTTGGGGTTTATAGGGACAGTCTTCCTCTTTTCCCGACAGAGGCAAAACTAAGGCATTTATTAATAAAGCCAACGCCAAGTGACAGTATAAAAAAAGAAACCGTGGCCTTATTAAACACTATTAAAACGAAANTCAACATGGGGGAGAGCTTTGAAGAGTTTGCTAAAAATTTTTCAATGGATCCCGGCTCTAAAAACAAAGGTGGAAACCTTGGTTGGGTAAAAAGAGGTTCTCTTTTAAAAGAGTTTGAAGAAACAGCTTTTACAATTAAAGAAAACATGATTAGTGACCCAATCGAAACAGATGTGGGTTTCCATATTTTAGAGGTTTTTGAAAGAAAAGGTGATAAAGCAAAAGTGCGGCATATATTAATAAGTCCTGAAATACAGAAAAAGGACGAAAAAAGGGCTTTTGATTTTGCAATTCAACTAAAAGACTCTTGTAATACTTTAAAAGATTTTAAGTTTTTTACTGAAAAATATTCAAAAGATTATCAAACCTCGGGCATTGGTGGGGATTTAGGTTGGATAGTTCCAAACAATTACCCAATAAAAGAATTTGGGTTGGCTTTGGGTTATATTAAAAAAGGTGAGTGTAGCCCACCAATTAACACTTCTTATGGTTTTCATTTGCTTTGGTTAGAAAGAATAAAAGAAGGTGGAAAACCAAAGATAGAAGACCATTGGCCAAAAATAGAAATGATGGCTTTGAATAATAAAAAAATGAATTGGTATAATACTTGGATAGAGAAAGCAAAAAAAGATAAATATATAAAAATAAATAATTAGTTATCCACATGGTTATCCACATTTTTTTTATGTGTTGTGGATTGCTTTTTTTTAAAAAAATATTTTGTGTTTTTAAACAAATTATATTGTTTATCCACAATAAGGAGCTTTATAATTTTCTTTAAGTCTTTATAATAAATTAAATAATAATAATTTATACTAAAGGTTTATTGTTATTATCCACAAATACACCACTATAAATAATATTAAATACTCTTATCTCCTTTCTTAATATTCTATTAAGTTGACATAATATCTTTTAAAAAAGAGTGCTTTTAAGTATTTTACAAAGTTGAAATACTGTAATGTATTTATTTTTTTGTTAATAAAATAATTTTTAGGTTTTATGAAATTTTCCACATCCAAAAACGAATTACAACAAGCACTCCAAAAACTATCTAAAGCAACACCCACAAGATCAACATTACCAATTTTAAGTTGTGTTCTTATTACAGCTTCAAACAATAAAACAACTCTTCGAAGTACCGATCTTGAGCTCACTATTGATTTAGAAATATCTGTTAGCATTGAAGAAGAAGGTTCAGCTGCTGTTCCATTAAAACAATTATATGATATAACAAACGAATTACCAGAAACAAGAATTACGATAATAGCAGATATAAAAAACAAAATAGAAATTAAAACAAACTCTGGATCTTATGATTTAATGGGAAAACAAAAAGAAGAATTTCCTACAATGCCAAAAGTAGAAGAAAAAAACAGAATAAGTATTTCAGGAAATGTTTTTAGAAATATTATTGATTCGACGCTTTTTGCCGTAAGTAAAGATGATTTAAAACCTTCTTTAACAGGTGTTCTTTTTCGGTTTAACAGTACTGGTTTAACTGCTGTTGCAACAGACGGACATAGGTTGGTAAAAATAATTAAAGATGATTACAGCGTAGATACGTTTGTTGGTGATATAGTGGTGCCAAAAAAGTTTTTATCATACTTATCTACTTTTCTATCGAATGATGATATTTTATTATCAATTGGTGAAACCCATATGACTGCAACAATAAACCAGGACACTATAATTTCTAGAACTATAAATGAGGTCTTTCCAGACTATGAAAGCGTAATACCAACAGATAATACAAAAATTTTAAAAGTAGATAGAAAAAGTGTTCTAGGAGCTATTAAAAGAGTTTCAATTTTTTCAAACAAATCAACACACCAAGTTGCTTTTAATATTTCTAACAACTCTTTTATTGTTCACACTGAGGATCCAGAATCAAGTTCCAGAGCTAAGGAAGAAATAATAGGTGAATATGAAGGCGATGATTTAATTATTGGGTATAACGGTGAATACCTTAAGGATGTTATTAGTCATATTTCAGGTGAAGAGGTTATAATAAAATTAAACACACCTATTAGTGCGACATTGTTTACGGGTAGCGAAGAAGAAGAAAGTAAAACTATGTTATTAATGCCTGTTCGATTAAATAATTGAAAAAAAACATATTTAAATGGAAATCAACAAACTTGAGATGATTTCTTTTAGAAACCACAAGAAAACAAAAATAAAATTCAATCCAGGTTTAACGATTATATGGGGTGAAAATGGTTCTGGTAAAACATCAATTTTAGAGGCTATTCACAGTTTGTCTTACGGTAAAAGTTTTAGAACAAACAATAAAACTGATTTAATAAAAAAAGGTGATAAAAACTTTTTTATTAAAGGTTTTTTTAAAAACAAAAACAATTCTAAAAATTCAGTTACTTTGTCACAAGACACTTCAGGTCTTAAAAAAATAACAATAAATAAAAAACCCATCACAAAAAGAAAAGAATTATTAGGGTTAAATAATGTGGTTGTTTTTTCCCCAGAAGAAGAAGAAATAACAAAAGGCTCACCTATAAACAGAAGAAACTATTTTGATAAAATTTTTTCTATTTGTTCTTATAGTTATTTAAATGAACTGTTATCATATAATAAAATATTAAAACAAAGAAACTCTCTTTTAAGAACAGAAAAAAACACAATCAAAAAGCAAAAAGAAATAGAAATTTGGAATAAACCATTAATCCAAAAAGGTTTTTCTCTTTGGTCAAAAAGAAAAGCAATGATGAATGAATTTATTTCTTTTTTTATAAAAACTGTCAACAGATTCGATAAAAACTTAAAATTAGACATTAAATACGACTTAAAAAGTCAAAACGAAGAAGAGTATAACATTAAACTTATTGAAAAAACAGATTCTGATATTAAAAAAAAACACACTTCTTTTGGACCCCACAGAGACGATGTTTTCTTTTTCTGGGATCAAAAACAAATTAAAAACCACGGCTCACAAGGAGAACATAAACTGTTTCTTGCTCTTCTAAAAATAACGGAGCAGCTTTTTTTGTCACAAAAAACCCAAAAAACACCAATTTTTTTAATTGATGATATGTTTGCTAATTTAGACAAAGAAAGAAGTAAAAAATTATTAAGATTTGTAGAAGCATTTAAAAACAAAGAAAAAAAAACCCAAACAATAATTACAACAACCAATATCGTAAACATAAAAGAAAACGGTTTTTTTTTAGAGTTTAGTGAGGTTAATAAACACCATTTACAGATAAATGGAACAACTTAAAAAAGCGATACAAGAAGCTATAAGTGAGTCTGGAATTGAAAGAGAAATACAACAAGAAAACGCCGTTTCTGTTTGGAATGAGGTCGTTGGTGTTGTTGTTTCAAAAGTTACAGATGCAGTAAGTGTTAACAAAGGTGTTCTTGTTGTAAAGACCAAGTCTGCAACCTGGAGACAAGAACTTTATATGCAAAAAAAAGATATCATAGATAAAATAAACATAAAAATAGGCTCTACAGCCATTAAGGAAATACGATTTATATGAATCAAAGCAAAAGTAGTTATAGCGCAGAAAGTATTAAAGTATTAGAAGGTTTAGAAGCGGTAAGAAAACGACCCGCAATGTATATTGGGGATGTTGGAAAAAGAGGACTTCACCACCTTGTTTATGAAGTTGTAGATAACTCAATTGATGAAGCTTTAGCTGGGCACTGTAATAAGATAACAGTGTCTTTTAATAAAGACGGTTCTGTTACGGTTGAAGACAATGGAAGAGGTATCCCTGTTGGGATGCATAAAGAAGAAAAAAAACCAGCGGTAGAAGTTGTAATGACTGTTTTACACGCTGGTGGAAAATTTGATAAAGACACGTATAAGGTTTCTGGTGGTTTACACGGTGTTGGTGTTTCGGTTGTTAATGCTTTATCCGAATGGCTTTGGGTTGAGGTAAAAAGAGACGGTAAGGTATATAAACAAGATTATAAAATTGGAATAACTCAAAACAAACTTAAAGAGATCGGCGCAACAAAAAAAAGTGGAACAAAGGTTTCGTTTGCGCCAGACAGCTCTGTTTTTACAACAACTGTTTTTGAGTATAATATTATAGCGGAGAGGCTTCGAGAACTTGCCTATTTAAACCAAGGTTTAGAAATAAACTTAAAAGACCAGAGACAAGAAGATGGCCAAAAAGACTCTTTTAAGTTTAAAGGGGGATTAAGTGATTTTGTTAAATATCTTGATGAAAAAAACAACCCACTTCATGATAAGGTAATTGTAGTTACAAAAGAAGACGGGGAGGTTCCTGTCGATGTTGCACTGAGGTATGGAAACACATATAATGATAATATTTTAACGTTTGTTAATAATATTAATACAATTGAAGGCGGTACTCACTTGTCTGGTTTTCGTTCCGCATTAACAAGGGCTATGAATAACCACGCGTCGAAAAACAATTTAATTAAAACAAAAAAAACAGAAAAAATCACTTTAACAGGTGAAGATTTTAGAGAGGGTTTAACAGCTATAATTAGTGTGAAGGTCCCAGAACCTCAATTTGAAGGTCAAACAAAAACAAAACTAGGAAACGGAGATGTGAAAGGTCTTGTTGATAAAGTTGTTTATGAAGGTATATTAGATTTTCTAGAAGAAAACCCTTCTATTGGAAGAAAGGTTATTGAAAAAGCCTTATTGGCCGCGACTAGTCGAGCAGCTGCAAGAAAAGCACGTGAACTTGTAAGGAGAAAGAGTGTTCTTGGTAGTTCGTCTTTGCCTGGAAAACTTGCTGATTGTTCAAATAAAGACCCTGTTTTTTGTGAGTTGTATTTGGTAGAGGGTGATTCTGCGGGTGGATCAGCTAAACAGGGAAGAGATAGAAAAAACCAAGCAATATTACCTCTTAGGGGTAAGGTGATTAATTCTGAAAAAGCGCGAATAGATAAATTGTTAAGCAATAATGAAATTCAATCAATTATAACAGCGCTGGGAACAGGTTTTGGTGGGAGCGATGAAGAGGGTGGTGAAAAATCCCCAGGTGATTTTAATATTGAAAAAATACGTTATCATAAAATCATAATAATGACAGACGCAGATGTTGATGGTTCACATATTAGGACCTTGTTATTAACGTTCTTTTACAGAAAAATGAAACACCTTATTGATGGTGGATTTTTGTATTTGGCGATGCCACCACTTTATAGGCTTAGTCAAGGAAAAAAAGCATATTATGCATATGATGACAATGAAAGAGAGTTAATTATGCAAAGGATGACAAAAGACAATAAAACAACAAAAATAAACTTACAAAGATATAAGGGTCTTGGTGAGATGAACCCTGGGCAGCTTTGGGATACAACAATGGACCCTGAAAAAAGAACATTACTTCAGGTCACTGTAGAAAGTGCAGAGTCAGCGGCAATTACCTTCCAAGATTTAATGGGTAGTGATGTAGAAGCAAGAAGAAGTTTTATAGAAAAAAACGCTAAGTTTGTTGTAAACCTAGATATTTAAAGGATTTAAAATGGTTGATATAAATAGAGACAATACTCTTCCAAGAGATATTGTAGCCGAAATGAAAGAAAGCTACTTAAACTATTCAATGTCTGTAATAGTGTCAAGAGCTCTTCCAGATGTTAGAGATGGTTTAAAACCTGTTCATAGGAGGATTTTGTTTGGAATGAGCGAACTTGGTTCCTCTTGGAATAGACCATATAAAAAATCAGCGAGAATAGTTGGGGATGTTTTAGGTAAATACCACCCACATGGTGACTCATCGGTTTACGATGCTCTAGTAAGAATGGCACAACCATTTTCAATGAGATATGAACTTGTTGATGGTCAGGGGAATTTTGGATCAGTTGATGGTGATAATGCAGCTGCAATGCGTTACACAGAGTCTAGAATGACAAAACTTACAAGTGAGATGTTAAAAGACCTTGACAAAGAAACGGTTGGTTGGACAGTGAATTTTGACGAAACATTAAAAGAACCAACTGTGCTACCAACAACAGTTCCAACTCTTCTTATAAATGGTTCAGAGGGTATTGCTGTCGGTATGGCGACAAAAATACCACCGCATAACTTAACAGAAATTATCAATGGTTTAGTTGCGATGATTGAAGAACCTGATATTTCCACAGAGGGTTTAATGGCCCACATTAAAGGACCTGATTTTCCAACCGCTGGCTTAATAATGGGTATGGATGGCTTAAGTAGTGCTTATAAAACAGGACGTGGTAAAATCAAAATAAGAGCTAGGGCACACATTGAATCGTCAAAAACAGGAAAAGACAGTGTTGTTATAACAGAGCTTCCTTATCAATGTAATAAGGCTAACTTAGTAGAAAAAATAGCAGATCTTGTTAGAGATAAAAAAATTGTTGGGATTACAGACTTAAGAGATGAATCAGATAAAGATGGCATTCGCGTTGTTATAGAAACGAAAAGAGACGCTGTTCCAGAGGTTATTTTAAACCAACTTTATAAATTCACACAATTACAAGACACGTTTGGAATTATCTTACTTGCCTTGGTTGGAGGTGTTCCAAAAATTATGCCTTTGAAAGAGGTTCTAAATCACTTTGTTAGTTTTAGACATGAAGTCATTGTAAAAAGAACGGAGTTCGAGTTAAGGCAGGCGGAAGCAAGGGCTCATATTTTAGAAGGTTTAAAAATTGCCTTAGACAATATTGATGCTGTAATTGAGTTAATTAAGGCGAGTAAAAACCCAATTATTGCAAAAGAAGGTTTAATGAATAATTTTAGCCTTTCAGAAAAACAAGCGCAAGCAATACTGGAAATGAGGTTACAGCGTTTAACTGGCTTGGAGGTTGATAAGGTACTTGAAGAGTATAAAGAATTAATAAAACTTATTTCAAATCTTAAAGGAATTCTTGAAAACAAAAACCAAAGAATGGATATTATAAAAGGCGAATTGTTAGAGGTTCAAGGAAACTATGGAGATGAAAGAAGGACTGAGATTATACCTGTTGATTCTGATTTTTCAATGGAAGATATGATTGCTGAAGAAGAGGTTGTTTTAACGATTACCCATCAAGGTTATATAAAAAGGACAGCACTTAACACATACAAAACACAGCGAAGGGGTGGACGAGGTGTACAGGGGGCTGGAAGTAAAGACGAAGATTTTGTCGAACATCTTTTTATTGCAAACACACATAACTATATGTTGTTTTTTACTGATAGGGGAAAGTGTTTTTGGCTAAAGGTGTATGATATACCACAAGGAGGAAGAGCAACAAGGGGTCGCGCAATTGTTAATCTTATTGGTTGTGACCCAACAGAAAGAGTAGAAGCTTTTGTTAGTGTAAGTGAGTTTAAAGATGACCACTTTATTGTAATGGCAACTAAAAAAGGTGTTGTTAAAAAAACAGTTCTGTCAGCGTATGGAAAACCTAGAAAAGGTGGTATATACGCTATTGAAATAAGAGAAGACGACCAATTAATTGAAGCTAGAATAACAAACGGCGACCACGATATATTGTTAGGCACACACGAGGGTAAATCAATTCGTTTTTCAGAAACAAACGTTAGACCTAGTGGACGAAAAACAATGGGTGTTCGAGGAATTAGATTGAGCTCTGTAGATGACTATGTTGTAGGTATGTTAGTAGTTAAAAGAGAAGGTACGATTCTTGTCGCAACAGAAAAGGGTTATGGAAAAAGAACGGATGTTATTCAGTATCGAACACAAACCAGGGGTGGAAAAGGTGTTTTAACAATGCGTTGCACCGACAAAACAGGTAAGATGGTTAAAATAATGGAAGTTGTGGATTCAGATGATTTAATTGTTATTACAGACGCGGGTGTATTAATGCGTCAACCGGTTGGTGCTATTAGAACAATTGGTCGTGTCACACAAGGTGTTCGCTTGGTCAAACTGGATGATGGAAGTATTATTTCATCAATTACAAGAGTGATGGAAGAAGCTGAGAAAACTGAAGAGAGTTCAGAACCAAAAGTCATAGAAGAAACCGAAGAAGATAAAACAAAAACAGAATAAAGTTGGGCCTTGAACATAAATTAAAAACAGTTCTAGAAAAAATTGAGGTTGCTAAAAAAAAATCATCCTTTAAACAAAAAGTTGAGTTAATAGCAGCAACAAAAACTAGAGACATATCACAAATAGAGAAGTGTTATAATCTAGGTGTTACTACTATTGGTGAAAACAGAGTTCAAGAAGCCGAAAACAAGTTTGTTGATTTCCCGGGTTTTAAAACATTAAAAAAAAGGTTTATTGGTCACCTTCAGTCAAACAAGATAAATAAATGCCTTCACTTTTTTGATACTATTGACAGTGTTGATACTTTTAAAATAGCCAACAAGATAAACAATGCCTCTCAAAAAATATCTCAAAAAACAGAGTGTTTAATTGAAATAAATACAAGTGGGGAGACTCAGAAAAACGGTTTTTTACCTATAATATCCAAAGAGTTGATTTCCTGTTTTTCATTACAAAATTTAGAAATTGTAGGTTTAATGACAATTGGTCCTAATACATCAGATGAAAAAAAAATCAAAAACGCGTTTTCAACACTTCGTGATTTAAAAGATAAAATAAACCAAGAAATTGGAGCAAACATTCTTAAAGAGCTGTCGATGGGAATGACAAACGATTTTGAGTTAGGAGTAGAAGAAGGTTCAACAATGGTTCGAGTAGGAACAGGCCTTTTTGGTTCTAGGAAGTATTAAAGTTTGAAAATCCATTACTTTAATAGTAATCCAAAAACACTTGGGTTCAATAATGACTTTTACGAAACATTATTTGGCCACACTATAAACGAAAAAAAAAACAACGTTTTTATAAAACCAATCAAGTTTAACAAAGCCTCATTATCCCCATCTAATATTTTAGGCCTAAAAAAAACATATAACATAAAAAAAATTCATATGTATGACAGGATAAGAGGAATAGAACAAGATGTTTTAATAACCGACCATGTTAATAGGTCTGGTCTGTTTTTTCTTCGAGGTAAAACTCCACACGAAGGTTTCCCAATGTTTCCAGATATGTCTAAGGTTTATGAAAAAACATCTAAACTTAAAAATACAACCGTTCAAACACTTGGTCCTAAAAGATTTAAAACGGCAGAAATACAGGAAGGTGTGGTGTTTTCAGAGTGTTGTGCTATAACAGCCACACTTTGGCACTATGTTGGTGTAAGTGTTAAGTGTTTTGGTGTTTTAGAAAAATAGAATATTAAATAAGTTTAAAGTTTTTTTGATCTCACAACCCAAAATGGTTCATACATTGGTTTAACCATAGAAGATCCAATAATAACCCCATAAACCCAGTTTGCTATCCACAGCGCAAATATAAAAGGAAGTAAGACATTAATAATTAAACCAAATAACGCAAAGACAAACATTAGCGAAAAAGGCAAGATTAGTATGATAGATAAAGTTGGGTAGTTTAGCATTAGTTGTTTCAAGTTATTCATAATTAACTATTTCAATTTTCATTCCATCTTAATTAAAGTGCCAAAATGTCAAACACCTACATTTCAAGGGCGATTTTTGCTCCAAGCTTTATATTGTTTAATGCAAGAGAAATATTTGTTTCTAGACTTTTGTTTTTTGTCTTTTCTGCTATTTCATTTAACAAAAAAGGAGTTGTTTTATTTCCAATAATTCCGAGTTTTTCCATTTTAGAAATTGATTTAGAAATAATATTTTTTATTTTTTCTTCTAAAATTTCATCTTTCTTTGGCACTGGGTTTAGAACTAACAAGGAGCTTTGTAGTTGGTTTTTAATGTTTTCCCTGTACGTACCAACTAAACCACCCACAGTGTTAAAACTATATTGGAGCTTGTTATTAGATTTTGAAGAATAAAACAGTGGAAAGGTATCTGTTTTATATCCAACCGTTGTTACACCAAATGTTTCGAGAGCTTCTATTGTTTTTTCTACATTTAAAAAAGATTTAACACCAGAACAGACAACCACTATTGGTGTTTGACTTAAAGAAAAAAGATCTTGTGACATATCAAGCGATGTTTTGTAACCGCGGTGAACGCCACCAATGCCCCCTGTCGAAAAAACCTTAATACCTGCCAAGTGAGCAAAGTGTGAAGTACTACTAACTGTTGTCGCCCCAGAAATGTTTTTTTCTAAACAAATACCAATTTCTCTTTTTGATATTTTTTTAACAGATGGGTTTGTTGCTATGAAATTTAATTCTTTGGGACCAAGCCCAACATGTACAACACCTTTAATGATGGCAATTGTTGCAGGTACAACACCCAGGCTAGCACAAACACGTTCTGCTTTGTTTTGAAACTCAATGTTTTGTGGATACGGCATTCCACTAGCGATTATAGTAGACTCTAAAGCCAAAACCGGTTTGTTGTTATTTATCGCATCTTTTACACTTTTGGATAAAGTAAATTTCATATTAAAAAATACATAAACTTATCACGTTAAGTGTCAAAAAGAACGCAATGAATAACATTATTAAATTAAAAGAAATCAACCCACTGACTGTCGGCGCACCACCAAGATCAAAACTAGCAATAGATTTAAACAAAAATATTTATATAGTTAAAAACATAAAGTCTCGTATTATTATGAAAGACGGAATGAAAATAGTTGATATTGCAAAGTCTATACAGGCACAAAAAAGCACAAAAAAATATCTTGCTACTACGGCTCCTGTTTGTAGCAAAACAAAAAAATATTTAGAAGAAAACCAAATCAAAACGGTTTCCAATTACATTATTTCTTAGAAAGTGTTAAAAACCCTTTTATTTCCTGGTGACTTTAAAATATTTAAAGCCGTTTGGTTTCTAGCTTTTCCTGTAATTATTAGCAATTTAAGCCGTGTGATTATGAGTTTGGTCGATGTAGCGATGGTTGGTCATCTTGGTCCAGAAGCGCTTGCTGCAACCGGTATGGGCGGTATGTTGGCATGGGGAGCACTAAGTATTGTTCTTGGAATTAGAACCTCTGTTCAAACGATTACATCTAGACGCTTAGGCCAAAACAAAAAACAAGAATGCATAAAAGCTCTAAACAATGGGCTTTTGCTAGCTTCAATATATTCAATTCCAGTTTCAATTGTTGGTTGGGTATATGGATATTGGATCATTCCTTTTTTTATTTCTGATGGCGCAACAGCTCCAATTGCAATAAGTTATTTAAGTATTTCATCTGCGGGTGTTTTTTTTAATGCTATAAGCTTTGTCTTTCAGGGGTTTTATACTGGTATTGAAAAAACAAAAGTTCACCTAAGTGTTACAATAACAAGCAATATAATTAATGCGTATTTAAACGCTGGTTTAATTTATGGAAAAGAAGGAATTGGTCAAGCTCTAAGCGCAAAAACCAATGGCCTTTTTGATCTATCATCTTTGTGGTTTTGGGCTGATTTTGATGGGATGGGTGTTACCGGCGCTGCAATTGGGACTTTAATTTCTTCTGCGTGGATGATGTTTCACTATTCTTATTATTTAAAAAAACAGGAAATAATAAAAGAAAGCAAAGGTATTATAAACCTTGGTTTTGATATTGAGATGTTAAAAAAACAAATCAAACTAGCTCTTCCAATGGGAAGTCAAGAAATGATGATAGCTGTTGGCTATTCTTTTTTTTACAAAATAATGTCAATAATTGGAATTGTCGAGTTAGCAACAACACAATTACTATTCACTGTAATGCATGCATCGTTCATGCCTGCAATGGGGGTTGGTCAGGCTTGTGCCACTCTTGTAGGAAAATATATGGGTTCTAAAGAAATTAAAAAATCAGAACAAAGCATTAAAGAGTCGCTTAGGATTGCTGAATATATTATGGGTACGATGGGAATTATATTTATTTTATTTCCAAAGTTTATACTATTGTTATTTACAAGCGATCCAGAAATTATTCAACTCGGAGTATGGGGACTTAGGTTGATTGGTTTTTTACAGTTTGTTGATGCAATTTGCTTTACACTTTTTTTAGCTTTAACGGGAGCTGGAAATACCTTATTTCCAGCGCTGGTAGAATCTTCACTTATATGGGGGTTTATGCTTCCCGTCAGCTATTATACCGGTGTTGTTTTGAGTGGCGGGTTTAAAAGCCCTTTCATAGCTTTTGCAATTTATTTATTTCTAATGGCTATTATTTTATCGCTAAAAATGAAAAAAGGAGATTGGAAAGAAATAGATGTCTAGTACATAAATGTATTAGATTTACTATCTAACATTTTATATTATTTTGTCAAAACACTATAAAGATACAGACCCACAAGAAACGCAAGAGTGGTTAGACTCGATTGATGATGCCTTAGAAGAACATGGTCACGCCAGAACACGGTTCTTATTAGAGGAGCTTATTGATTATGCCCAAACAAAAGGAGCTAGGCTTCCTTTTAATACGAACACACCTTTTATTAATACGATTCAACCAAAAGATGAGCCAGAATACCCGGGTGATAGAGAAATTGAGAGAAAAATAAAATCATTATTCGCTGGAACGCGATGGCGATGGTTGTTCGAGCAAACACAAACACACCTGGAATTGGTGGCCATATTTCAACATATGCATCTTCTTCAAATTTGTACGAAGTTGCTTTTAATCATTTTTTTAAAGGACCAGACCATCCTAACGGAGGAGATTTAATCTTTTTTCAAGGACATGGTTCACCAGGAATGTATGCACGAGCGTATGTTGAGGGACGTCTTAGTGATAAAAATTTAGAAAGCTTTAGAAGAGAGCTTACACCTGGCGGACTCTCTTCATACCCACACCCATATTTAATGCCAGATTTTTGGCAATTTGCAACTGTTTCGATGGGGCTCGGTCCTATTATGGCTATTTATCAAGCTCGGTTTCTTAGTTATATCACAGACCGAGGGTTATACAAAAAAACAGACAGAAAAGTTTGGGCTTTTTTAGGTGATGGTGAAATGGATGAACCAGAGTCAAAAGGCGCTTTAACACTTGCATCTAAAGAAGAGTTAGATAATTTAATTTTTGTTGTAAACTGTAACCTCCAAAGGTTAGATGGACCTGTTCGTGGTAATACTAAAGTTATCCAAGAACTTGAAGGTGCTTTTCGTGGCGCAGGTTGGAATGTCATAAAGGTTATTTGGGGTTCTGATTGGGACGCGTTAATTGAAAAAGATATCTCTGGAAAACTATTACAAAGAATGGATGAAGTTATTGATGGTGATCTTTTAAAATATGTTGTTGAGGGTGGCGCATATTTCAGAGAACATTTTTTTGGAAAATACCCCGAAACGTTAGATCTTGTATCTCATTTAAGTGATGATGAGTTGATTTCATTGAAGCTTGGTGGTCATGACCCAGTCAAAATGTACGCTGCTTATAAAGAAGCAACTGAATACAAAGGAAAACCAACTGTAATACTTGCTAGAACAATTAAAGGTTATGGGATGGGTACTGCCGGCGAAGGTAGAAATATAACTCACAATCAAAAAAAGCTAAACGAGGAAGAACTTCTTTATTTCCGAGATCGTTTTAATGTGGGTTTGACCGATAAAGAAGCTGTAAAAGCACCATTTTTTAAACCAGCATCAAACAGTAAAGAAATAAAGTATTTAAAAAACAGAAGAAATGAACTTGGTGGATCACTACCCAGCCGGGTTGTTAGAAATGAAAAAATGACACCACCGGATGTAAAAATTCTCCAAGAATTATTAGACGGTACCGGCGAAAGAGCTATATCTACAACAATGGCATTTGTTCGCTTGTTAACAATTCTATGTAGAGATAAAAAAGTAGGAAAAAACATTGTTCCCATTATCCCTGATGAAGCAAGAACATTTGGAATGGACCCACTTTTTAGGCAACTTGGTATATATGCACACAAAGGTCAACTATATGAACCTGTTGATTCAGATCAATTTTTATATTACAAAGAAGCTGTTAACGGACAAATTTTTGAAGAAGGGATTAACGAAGCTGGGGCTATATCATCTTTCATAGCTGCGGGAATGTCATACCAGACCACCGGTGAAAATATGATACCGTTCTATATTTATTACTCTATGTTTGGGTTTCAAAGAGTTTGGGATTTTATCTGGGCAGCTGGCGACATGCGTGTTCGCGGGTTTTTACTTGGAGGTACGGCTGGAAGAACAACACTAAACGGTGAAGGGTTGCAACATCAAGATGGACATAGTCATATAGCTGCGGCTGTAACACCTAATGTTAAGGCGTATGATTTGGCATATGCTTATGAAATAGCTGTTGTTGTTCAACATGGAATAAAAGAAATGTTCTACGAACAAAAAGACGTTATTTATTATCTAACCTTAGAAAATGAAAACTACGTACACCCAGCGATGCCTGAAGGCATTGAAAAAGATATTATAAAGGGAATGTATAAATTACATTCAACAAAAAACCCAACAATAAGGTTACTTGGTAGTGGGCCATTGTTGAATGAGGTCATTGAAGCTTCAAAACTTTTAAACGACGATTGGGGTATTGAATCAGGAATTTGGAACGTAACCTCTTTTACTGAANTAAGAAGAGAAGCTGAAGAAGTAGAAAGATGGAACTTAATGAACCCTGGTAAAAAACCTAAACAATCACACATAGAAAAATCTTTAAATAAAAACCTCGTTCCTACTNTTGCGGTTTCTGATTATGTTAAAATGTGCACAGAGCAAGTTTCACCGTTTGTTTCTGGTTCTTTTTATTCACTGGGAACAGATGGTTTTGGGCGCAGTGACACAAGGGAAAATCTTAGACACTTTTTTGAAGTTGATCGATATTATATTGTTTTAACAGCAATCCGCGCATTAGTAAATGANGGGAAAATAAAAATGAGTGTGGCTAATGAGGTGATGAAAAAATATAATATTGACTCAACTAAACCCAACCCAATAACGGTATAATATGTTAAAAAAAATTGTGTTACCAGATCTAGGCGAAGGTATTGATTCGGCAGATGTAAGTGAAATTCTAATTAAGCCTGGGGATACCGTTTCTGTAGATGATATTATTTTAGTATTGGAATCAGATAAAGCCAGTATGGAAATCCCCTCAGAAAACAGTGGAATAGTAAAAGAGGTTTTTGTTGTTATGGGAGATGAGGTTAAAACCGGTGAATCACTTCTCTCTATTGAGATTGCGTCTGATGATAAAGATAAACTCGATACTCAAAAAACAGAAGAAACCCCAGAAGAAACCCCAGAAGAAACCCCAGAAGAAAGCGTAAAACCTGTAGAAGTAAAACAAGAAACAAAGCCATCTACAGACAAAACCTTTGCAAGTCCTGGCGTTAGAAGGTTATCAAGAGAATTAGAAATTGATTTATCGTCGGTTAGAGCAACTGGTGCAAAAGGTAGAATTACAAAAGACGACTTGCACGGCTATATAAAACAAAAAATGGTCCAAGGTGGACCTGTAGCTGCCACAAGTTTTCCAAAAATTGACTTTTCTCAATGGGGGGTTGTGAAAATACGCCGCTAACAAAAATTCAAAAAATCACAGGTGAAAGATTACAACAAGCCTGGCAAACAATACCCCATGTTACTCAGTTTGATGAGGCAGACATATCTATTTTGAACTCAAAACGAAGAATTAAAGAAGGAGGGTCTGAAAAAAAACATTAAAGTAACATTTTTACCTTTTATTATTAAAGCAGTTGTCAAAGCTTTAAAAGAGTTTCCTCGTTTTAATAGTTCCTTAGACCACTTAGGTGAAAACCTGGTTCAAAAAAATTATTTCAACATTGGTATAGCTGTGGACACACCAACAGGGTTGGTTGTTCCTGTTATAAAAGACGCAGATAATAAATCNGTACTAGGTCTTTCCGAAGAGTTAATGGATATAAGTGATAGAGCTAGAACTAAAAAACTAAAACCNGAAGAACTTAAAGGTGGCTCNTTTACTATTTCTAGTTTGGGTGGAGTTGGAGGAACAAATTTTACTCCGATTATTAACCCCCCAGAGGTAGCAATTATGGGTGTTTCTAAAAGCTCTTGGAAACCTTTATATGATCATAAAAACAAAGAAATTATCCCAACTTTTGTTATGCCATACTCATTGTCTTATGATCATCGCGTTATAGACGGTGCGCTTGGTGCTTCTTTTACGACATTTTTTTCAAGATCTCTCCTTGATGTATCTACTTTCGAGTGATGTTAAATGGTAAAAAATAAACACATAGATATATTAGTAATTGGTTCGGGTCCAGGTGGTTATGCAGCTGCTTTTAGAGCCGCTGATCTTGGACGAAAGGTAATGTTAGTTGATAAAGACCCAACGCTCGGAGGGGTCTGTCTTAATAGGGGTTGTATTCCTTCAAAAACACTTTTGCACATAGCAAAGGTTCTAGAAGAGGCAGAGTCTTTAAAAAAAATGGGTGTTACTTTTTCTAAACCAAAAATAGATATTGATTCTGTAAGAGACTGGAAAAACAAGGTTGTTTCACAATTGTCAAATGGAATTGGGCAAATGGCAAAAGCTAGGAAGGTTGAAACTGTACAAGCAGAGGCAACTTTTTTATCAGATACAGAAGTGCAATTAAAAATTGATACAAAAAAAGAAACTATTACGTTCGATCATTGTATCATTGCTGCTGGATCGTCTTCGTCAGTTATACCTGGGATTCCATTTGAAAATGAAAATGTGTTAACCTCAAAGACAGCACTCGATCTTAAGAAAATCCCAAAGAGTCTCCTTGTTATTGGTGGTGGTTATATTGGTTTAGAAATGGGAACGGTTTTTAGCGCTTTAGGTGCATCTGTAAGTGTTGCAGAGTTTTTACCTAACCTACTTCCTGGCGCTGATCCAGATTTAGTAAAACCACTGGCTCGAAAATTAAAAAAAGAATTCAATCAAATTTTATTATCTACAAAAATTACTAAAGTTGAAGAATCTTCTACTGGAGGTTTGAGCGTTACAATGGAACGCGATGGAAAAGAAAATATTGAAACATATGATCAAGTTCTGGTTTCTGTTGGTAGAAGGCCTAACACAGATAAAATGGGAGTAAATACAACAGGTATAAAAGTAGATAAGCAAGGTTTTATATCAGTTGATAAATATCAAAAAACAAGTGTCGATAACATATATGCAATTGGTGATATTGTTGGAAACCCTATGTTAGCCCATAAAGCAACACATGAGGGAAAAGTCGCGGCTGAAGTGATATGTGGTTTACCAGCGGCCTTTGATTCCAAAGCTATCCCAGCAGTTATTTTTACAGATCCAGAAATTGCTTGGGTAGGTTTAACCGAAACTGAAGCAAAACAAAAATCTATTTCTTATGAAAAAGGCGAGTTCCCTTGGGCGGCTAGTGGAAAATCTCTTGCCTTAGGTAGAAATGAAGGNCGAACAAAGATTCTTTTTGATAAAGAAACGAAGAGGACGATTGGTGTTGGAATAGTTGGTCCTAATGCTGGTGATTTAATATCTGAAGGTGCATTAGCTATTGAAATGGGTGCAGACGCCGAAGATATTAGTTTAACAGTTCACCCTCATCCAACATTAGGAGAGACATTTGCAAATGCAGCAGAAGTTTTTGAAGGAACTGTTACAGATCTATATATACCTAAAAAGACTAGTTAAAAACTTTTAACTTAACCGTGTTATAATTTTGCCATCTGAAATTATACTAATTGCGGCAGTGACGGTAGATGGCTTTATTGCTAGACATAGTAACGAAATAATAACCTGGACAAAAGACCTACCGCTTTTTAAAAAGCAGACTATGGGATATCCAATTATTATGGGTTCCAATACTAAAAACACGATAGCTCACGAATTAAAAGGTCGAGGAGTAATAGTAGTAAAAAGAAGTGATAACCCAAGAGATGTTTTAAAAAACATTTCATCAAAAAAATGTTTTATTGTTGGTGGTGGTAAAACGTATTCTAGGTTTTACCCTTTTTTAACTGATATATACATTACACCACATCCACATATATTTGGTGAAGGCGTTCCTCTTTTTTCTGATAAAATACAAAGCTCAAAACTTAAATTTGTTAACTTAGTTGAGGTTCCTAAGCAGGTTGGAATTTATCAATATCAATATAAAATAATTAAAACATGAGGGGATTGTTATTGATATTTAGCTTCTTATCGATAGTGTTTTCTAAAGATATAACCTCCGGCGGAAAATTAAGTAAGAATCAATTAGGAGTAGANGTTAGGCATTATGATATAAGACTAAAAGTTGACCCAAAAAGAAAAATAATATCTGGACATGTTAATATTAAAATTAAGATAATTGATGAAGTAAGGTTTATAGAATTAGATTTATTAAATCAATATTTTATATCAAAGGTAATGATAGATAGTGTTACAACTCCTTTTAAACATCGTGACAATACTATATTTATAAAGCCTCAAAACCTTGAAATTAATTCTACAATTTTGGTTACTGTAGAATATAAAGGGAANCCTCCAATAGCGGAAAACCCGCCATGGGATGGTGGGTTTACGTGGAGCAAAAGCAAAGATGGTTATCCNTGGATTGGTGTTTCTTGTCAGTCTAATGGTTCTCATCTTTGGTATCCTTCTAAAGAGCACCCAAGTGATGAACCAGAAAGTGCTGAACTTCACATTACTGTTCCAAAACCGCTATCTGTAGCATCTAATGGAAACCTTCAAAATGTAAAAGAACATAAAAACAAATGGACAACATGGCATTGGAGTACAAAATATAGTATTAATCCATATAATATAAATTTTACAGTTGGGCACTTTGAGTTAATCGAAAGGATTGTTCCTTCTTTAGGAAAACCCTTAAGGGTTCAGTTTTATGTTCTAAAAGAAAATTTAGAAGGTGCTCAAAAACTATTAGATCAGGTAGAAATATTTGTTGATTTTTTTACTAGAAACTTTGGACAGTTCCCTTGGATCGAAGAAAAATTGGGACTTGTTAACACACCATATTTCGGTATGGAGCATCAAACTATGATTGCGTATGGAAATGATTATAAAAAAAACGAAAAAGGGTATGACTTTTTATTGTTTCATGAAATGGCTCATGAATGGTGGGGTAATTACTTAAGCGTTAGTGATTGGTCAGATTTTTGGATACATGAAGGTTTTGCCGTTTATTGTGAAGCCTTATATATTGAAGAAAAATATGGTTATGAAGAATACAATTCTTTTCTTACTAAAAATATTTCAAAAAAAATACCACTTAGTAAACCTATTGTTTTAGAAAGAAACTCTACAATGAGTCAAGTTTTTGGTTTGGATCCATATTATAAAGGAGCTTTTGTTTTGCACATGCTTCGATACTTAGTGGGAGACGAGAGTTTTTTTAAAATACTAAAAGACGTATTACATTCAAAAAAACACCTTCCTAATAACCAGATAACGACTAGTGATTTTATTGATATTGTTCATAATGAAATTGGAACAAATATTGATTGGTTTTTTAAAGTATATCTTTATGAAAATCAATACCCCGTTATTAATCAAAAAACCACTCATGGTTCAAACCACACGTTTGTTGAGCTTAGTTGGGAAAACAGTGATTTTTCAATGCCAGTTGAGGTTTTTTATAAATCAAACATTGGATTTACTAAAAAAAAATTGGTTATAACAAACGAACCAATAATGATAGCAATTCCTCAGTATAACAAAATAAGAATTGACCCAGACAAAAGAATTCTATTAACAATTGACAAAAAACAGTAAAGTCTTGTTACAAATCAAATGACCTATAAATGAAAAATAAACTTATTTCTATAACGTTAATAATATCTTTCTCAATAATATATTGGTATCTTATTCATCCGACACCAAAATATGAAGGTCACCAATCAATACACGGTCTTAATAATTCTGTAGATATTTATACAGATAGTTTTGGTGTCCCTCATATCTTCGCTCAAAACGAGGAAGATTTGTTTTATGCCTCTGGTTATTACGCAGCTAGAGACCGACTGTTTCAAATGTCGATAGTTAATTTTTCTGTTAGGGGAGAATTATCATATGCTCTTGGAGATGAATTACTTGAAAGTGATATATATCTAAGAACTTGGAGAATTCATGACACAGCTAAAAAACTAGTTAAAGAATTAGACCCCGAAACAATCTCTTTAATAAATGCATTTTGTGCAGGTATAAANTATCGAATTGAAGANGTGTACGACGACTTACCAATTGAATTTAANATACTTCAATTAAAACCACCTGTTTGGAACCCNTCTATTGTTACGGGATATTCAAGGATGATGGCGCGGGAAATGTCATCTTCTTGGAAGCCAGAGATTGTATTCGGTGCAATTGAGAATTATTTTGGAAAAGA
>JGI26273J51734_10000214_pt1 | contig 29697 bp, 29 predicted proteins | sample SaaInlV_125m_DNA_FD_51734 | JGI IMG/M metagenome (IMG submission 51734) | reverse complement strand
CTTATCTGGTGGTTTAACTGAAGAAGACGCTTCTGTTTATCTTAATACTATGAACAGTATTGAGCATAAAAGTTCTACTAGCTTAACTTTTTCATATGGTAGAGCGCTTCAGCAGTCTTGTTTGCAAGCATGGAATGGAAATGATATTGAGGCAGGTCAAAAGGCTTTAATGGCTAGATGCCAAGCGAACTCAGAAGCATCAACTGGAGACTATGTTGCAGGTTCACAGCCTTCATCACAAGACACTCTTTTTGAAGCGGGTTATAAGTATTAGTTTTGGCTCAATGAAGTAAGCTAAGACTTAATTTATCAAGTTAAAGTCTTAAAGCGTATAATGAAAGGCCCGATTAATCGGGCCTTTTTTATTGATAGGCAAAAAAAGATGAACCAAAGTAAATATTATCCTGTGATTGTTGTTGGCGGTGGTCATGCTGGAACTGAGGCTGCATTGGCTTCAGCAAGGATGGGCGTGGATACACTATTAATCACACATAATATCGAGACACTTGGTCAGATGAGTTGCAATCCTGCTATTGGAGGAATTGGTAAAGGACACCTGGTAAAAGAGATTGATGCAATGGGCGGATCAATGGCACAAGCGATTGATTTAGCAGGCATTCAGTTTAGAACTCTAAATGCATCAAAAGGGCCTGCTGTTAGAGCAACAAGAGCACAAGCAGATAGACTTTTATACAAGGGTGTTATAAGAGAGAAGCTCGAAAACCAAGACAACTTAACTTTATTTCAGCAACCAGTCGATGATTTAATTATCGAAAATAACCGAGTAAAGGGCGTCATAACTCAGATGGGACTTGACTTTTTTGCTGATAAGGTCATTCTTACTTCTGGTACGTTTTTGGGTGGAATCATACATATTGGGCAACAAAATTATCAGGGTGGAAGAGCGGGTGATGCTCCAGCCAATATTTTGTCAGAAAGGTTGCGTTCATATGATTTGGGAGTAGGAAGGCTAAAAACTGGAACACCACCACGTCTAGATGGAAGAACCATAAACTATAGTCTTCTTCAAAAACAAGAGGGTGATACTCCATTACCTAGTTTTTCTTTTATGGGTAAATCATCAGATCATCCAAAGCAAATTCCTTGTTTTATAACTCATACTAACGCTAAAACTCATGAGCATATCACGAATGGATTAAAGGACTCCCCACTATTTAGTGGAAAAATTGAAGGAATTGGTCCGAGATATTGCCCATCAATAGAGGATAAAGTGGTTAGATTTTCTGAAAGAGACTCTCATCAAATTTTTGTTGAACCTGAAGGCCTCACAACACATGAGGTTTATCCCAATGGCATTTCTACATCATTAGCTTATGATGTTCAGGAAGAGTTTGTAAACTCAATTAAGGGTTTTGAAAATGCCAAGATTATGCGACCTGGATACGCAATCGAATATGATTTTTTTGATCCTCGTGGATTAAAACAAACACTTGAGGTCAAGAAAATCTCTGGTCTATTTTTTGCAGGGCAAATTAATGGAACGACGGGTTATGAAGAGGCAGCTGCACAAGGTTTACTTGCGGGGGTTAATGCTGCTCTGCAAGTACAAGAAAAAAATCCTTGGATACCTAAGCGAGACGAATCTTACATCGGGGTCATGGTTGATGATTTAACCACTAAGGGTGCAACTGAACCCTACAGAATGTTTACTTCTAGAGCAGAATACCGATTACTACTTAGAGAGGATAATGCTGATGAAAGGTTAACCCCCCAAGCAAGAGAGTTGGGACTTATTGATGATAATCGTTGGCAGTCATTCAATGGCAAATATGAGCAAGTAGCACTTGAAAAAAAACGGCTCAAATCTTTTTGGATTCAGTCAAGTGATGCCCAAGCTGAGGATGTGCTTGGAATTAAACTTAGTCATGAGTACAGTCTAGAAGCGTTGCTAAAAAGACCAAATATAGATTACAAACTTCTTAGTAAAATCGAAAGCGCCAAGCCTTTTTTAGAGGATAGATTAATCATTGAGCAAGTAGAAAACCAAATTAAATATGAAGGTTACATCAAGAGACAGCTAGATGAAATTGAAAAATATCGTAAAAATGAAAATACGAAACTTTCCTCAGATATTGACTATTCAGAGATTAAAGCTCTATCTAATGAGGTCAGACAAAAGTTAAACGAGTTTAAACCTGAAACCATCGGTCAAGCTAGCAGAATTCAAGGGGTAACTCCCGCTTCCATTTCAATATTATTGGTCTTTCTCAAAACTTATAAAACATTGTCGTGAGTGAGATCAAAAAATTGCTTTGCGAGGGCGCAAAGACAATGGATGTTTCACTTACAGATGAACAGGTTAGACAACTTTTAGATTATCATGCGCTTATTAATAAATGGAACAAGGTTTATAACTTAAGTGCCATAAGAGATCCTCTTGAGTCTATAAAAAAACACTTTTTGGATAGTTTCTCGATTTTAGAGTTTATCAAACCAGGATTATTACTAGATGTTGGCTCTGGAGCTGGCTTACCAGGTATTATCATTGCCATTATGAAGCCTAAAACCAATGTTTTTGTAATAGATAGTGTTGGAAAGAAGTGTCGTTTTATGCAAACAGTTAAGACTGAGCTAGGTCTTGAAAACTTAACGGTAATAAATACTAGAGTTGAATCTTTTAATTACCCCGAATTATTTTCCCAAATAACTTCAAGGGCTTTTGCTTCAGCGATTGATACAGTTAATAAAACTAAGCATTTGATAGCTAATGATGGGCGATATTTATTAATGAAGGGTGACAATATCGCTTTAGAAAATATTGAAAATATGGAATCTAAAGTGCATGTTTTGAAGGTTCCATTTGTTTCAGATAATCGTTCACTTTTAGAAATTAAGATATAATTTTTTATTATGCAAATAGTTGATTCCCATTGCCATATTGACCGAGTTGATTTAGACGCCTTTGGTGGAAGTATGGAGTCAATGCTAAGGCATGCAAGTGAATTATCTGTTTCTAAATTTTTATGTGTTTGTATTGATTTGGAGCATTTTGAACAAGTTCATAATCTATCGCTTACCTACCCAAATATATACTCATCCGCTGGGGTTCATCCAACAGAAACAAATTGTAAGGATCCATCTGTAGAAGAGTTATTGGAGTATGCGGATAAAGAAAAGGTTATTGCCATTGGCGAGACTGGTTTAGATTATTTCCATGTTAGAAAAGATGAGGCAGATTGGCAAAGAGAGCGTTTTAAGAGGCATATTGAAGCGTCTAATGTTTCTGGTAAGCCTATGATTATCCATATGAGAGATTCTAAGGAGGATACGATTGAAATGCTCTCTAAAGAGAAGGCTCAAAAAGGCGTTATGCATTGTTTTTCAGAGGACTTACATACTGCTGAAGCTGCTCTAGATCTTGGATTCTATATCTCATTTTCTGGAATTTTGACTTTTAAGAGCGCTGAATCTTTAAGAGAGGTTGCTAAAAAAATTCCGGCTGAACGAATCTTAGTAGAGACAGATTCTCCTTACTTAACCCCAGTCCCTAAAAGGGGTAAGCCTAATAGCCCGGCTTACACATATTACGTAGCAGAAAAACTTGCTGAGATTCGTAATACAAGTATTTCAGAGATTGCCAAAGTAACTACTCAAAATTTCAATAGACTATTCTTCACCTAAACTAATGATCAATCATGATTCACCAAGATTTATAACTGTTGATGATTTTTCGGTTGGTCAGAGACTTGATAACTATTTAATTAAACAGCTTAAGGGTGTTCCAAAATCACGAATTTATCGAATTATCCGTAAAGGCGAGGTAAGAGTTAATAAAGGTAGAAAAAAAGCTGACTATAAACTTAATTCAGAAGATGTTGTTCGAATTCCACCAATCAGGACTTCTTCAGCAAAAGATATAAAGCCATCTGAGGACCTACTAGCGTTACTTAATTCTTCAATTCTATATGAGGACAAGGGACTTGTTGTAATCAACAAGAGGCATGGAATGGCCGTTCATGGGGGAAGTGGAGTTTCGATCGGAATAATCGAGGCGCTCAAGTCACAATATAAAGAGCCAATAGAGCTGGTTCATCGATTAGATAGAGCCACCTCGGGTTGTCTAATTCTTGCAAAAAAAAGATCAGTTCTTAAATCACTTCATNANCAGCTGGTAAATCACGAACTAGAAAAAAGATACACAGCACTTGTTAAAGATACTTGGAGCAAGAAAAAACATACTATAGATGCGCCTATCTATCAAAACTCTAGATACAGCGTTATTGACTCAAAAGGCAAGGAATCATTAAGCCATTTCCATCCAATCAAAAATTTCCAACTGGGAGACTTCAGCGCATCATTAGTCGAAGTCCTAATTGAAACAGGCAGAACCCATCAAATTCGGGTTCATGCTCAGTATGCCAAGCATCCTGTGGCCCAGGATAATAAATATGGAGACAGCTTATTTGATCAGTTTATGAAAAAGAAAGGTTTAAACCGATTATTTTTGCATGCAAAAACTATTACATTTACTAATCCAATGACCAAAGAGATCCAAAAAGTTACAGCACCATTACCTAATGATCTAGAAGAATTTTTAAATAAATTATGAATGCATATATCCAATTAATGAGGCTAGATAAACCGATAGGCATATTACTTCTTCTATGGCCAACCTATTGGGCACTTTTTTTGAGTGCAGGTGGATGGCCAGATTTTGATTTATTGATTATATTTACTTTGGGTGTTATCGTTATGAGGACTGCCGGGTGCGTTATTAATGATTTTGCCGATCGAAACATCGACAAATATATTAAAAGAACAAAAGATAGGCCGCTCACCTCAGGCCAAATCTCACCAAGGTCCGCCTTAATATTGTTTTTTATATTGCTATTGATAGCTTTAGCTTTAGTTTTGCAAACCAATCAACTAACAATTAAGCTTTCATTTATAGCGCTATTTCTCGCATCGCTATACCCCTTTACAAAGCGATGGACTAATTTACCTCAGTTTGTATTAGGGGCCGCATTTGGTATGAGTGTTCCTATGGCATTCAGTGCGCAAACTGGTTCATTGCCTATCACTGCTGGAATTGTATTTCTTGCAACGCTTGTATGGACACTGATCTATGACACGCTATACGCAATGGCAGATCGTGATGAAGATATCCAAATTGGAGTAAAGTCAACCGCTATTTTGTTTGAAAAGTACGATCAGATCATCATCACTTTGTTACAAATCTTGCTCATTTTAATTTTTATAGTGATGGGAAATATATTCAAATTAGGCCAAATTTATTACTTTTCTTTAATAATTATTGCTATTTTCATGACTTATCATCAGTTTTTAATGAGAAAACGTCAAAATGAGCAGTATTTTCTGGCCTTTTTAAGCAACAATTACATTGGTATGACTGCGTTTGCAGGGATTTTCTTATCTGTGGCCCTATAAAGTTAAATTTTGTTGTTTTTTTGCAACTTTTAGTCAATTTTTGAGCATTTTTGCTCTTTTTTTAGTTTTTTTTCATCAATTAAACTTGACACTCTGATTTCATTACTATAAAAAGTCCACCAATCGGCAAAGATGCTGATTATCTTTATAATTAATGGAGAGAAAATATGTTAAGTAATGTAACTGGTTGGATTAAAAAATTAACTGAAGCAGGTGTTGGTCTTGTAGCACTTGCAGTTGTTGTTCAAGTAATATTTGGCTCAAGCGCTTCATTCCTTCCTGGTGATGTTGTGGCTAGGTTAACGGATATGATTGGTGCTCTTGGTAGCGCTGGCTTAGTTGGTTTAATTACAGCAGGTTTGTTGTATACCATCTTTTCTAAGTAAACATTTCATATTTACTCAAGAAGAACCCGCCTAACGGCGGGTTTTTTAATATATAAATGAAATAATTCTGTGTTATTTAAATTGAGATTAGAAGATCTTAGCTAATTATTAGCCATTCTGAGTCTTGAAAACTTGACACACTGATTTCGATACTATAAAAAGTTTAACAATCAGCGAAGAATCTGGTTATCTTAAAATTAATGGGGAGACTATATGTTAGATAATGTAATTGGTTGGGTAAAAAAATTAACTGAAGCTGGTGTAAGTATCATTGCACTTGCAGTTGTTGTTCAAATAATTTTTGGTAGTCAAGCTGCATTTCTACCTGGTGATGTCATAGCTAGATTAACAGATATTATTATGGGACTTGGTTCTGCAAACTTGGTCGGCTTAATTGCTGTTGGTTTGTTGTATAAGATCTTTACTAAGTAATCAATACTAGCTTAGTAAAAAAACCCGCCTTACGGCGGGTTTTTCATAATCTAATTAAGTCAAAATTTAAATTCCTCTAAGGAGTTCATTTATGCCTACTTTTGATCTTGTCTTGGCGTCAACCTGTTTGACTATAACCGCACAATAGAGAGAATAACTTCCATCAGAAGAAGGAAGGTTGCCTGAAACTACAACTGATCCAGCTGGAATACGTCCATAACTGACTTCACCTGTCATTCTATTAAAAATTTTGGTTGATGGCCAATATAAACTCCCATCGATATAACAGCTCCTTCTTCAACAATGACACCCTCAACTACTTCTGATCTGGCTCCAATAAAGCAATTGTCTTCAATAATAGTNGGACTCGCTTGCAAAGGTTCTAATACTCCACCAATACCAACACCACCTGAAAGGTGGACATTTTTACCAATTTGCGCACAAGATCCTACTGTGGCCCATGTATCAACCATTGTTCCAGAGTCAACATATGCACCAATATTTACATAAGATGGCATTAAGACCGTATTTGGGGCGATGTATGAGCCTCTTCTTGCAGTTGCAGGCGGGACTACTCTTACGCCTGAAGCTTGAAATTCTTTTAAAGTAGTTTCAGCATATTTAGATGGAACCTTGTCAAAGTACTGTGTAAACCCAGAGGGCATGGGGACATTGTCCGCAAGTCTAAACGATAGTAATACTGCTTTTTTAAGCCACTCATTGACTTCCCAATCACCAATGCCTTTTTGCTCTGCAACCCTTGCCTTTCCAGAGTCAAGCAAATGTATTGCTTCATTAACTGCTTCTTTGACCTCAGAGCTAGCTGATTCTGGTGTGAGATGGTTACGATCTTCAAAAGCTGCTTCAATAATATTTTTCATAATTCTTAGCTTAAAAAAAGGAAGAATTATATCATTTACATTGCTTTTAAAGCTATTTAATGTTCGTGATGGTGGTTGTGATGATGCTCATAAGTTGCCATTAAATCATTGATTTGATCAGCAAATAAGTCATTAAATTTCTCATCCTTTAAAATTGACTCTGGAAGTCCTTCACAGCAAATGTGGTGATAAAGGCATAAAACCTGAGTTGACTCTTTCATAACTCTATGGAGATCATGGGATACCATTAGAACCGCGCAATTTTGTTGTTGATGTATGTCTTGAATTAACTTGTAAAGCTGCATTTGCCCATCAACGTCAAGATTTTGAGCAGGCTCATCCAGTATTAAAACATTTGGCTTGTTGAGAAGTGCCCTTGTTAACAATACCTTTTGCAATTCACCGCCAGATAAGTTTTTTAAAGGGGATTTAAGTAAATCCTTTATTCCTGTTAGCTCAAAAGTCTTGAGCATAAATTCAGAGTCTAATTTTTGATTTAAGGTTAAAAAATCTTTTACAGAGATCGGTATAAAAGGATTGGCTGAAAAAGTTTGAGGTGTGTAGCCTAGTCTAATGTTATCAGTATATGTTATATCACCAGAGTCCTGCTTAATGACGCCCAACAGGACTTTAATTAAAGAGCTTTTGCCAGCTCCATTTGGGCCTATTAATGTTATAAATTCACCCTCATGGAGTTTAAAGCTAACATCATCAAGGACATTTTTTCCATTATGGCTTAGGCTTATATTGTTAAGTGTAATCAGAGCATCAGACATCTTTACATTTTATATAACAATTTATATACAGACTCAATATATAAATTTTGAAATAGCAAATTTATAACTTAGTTTTCAAGAACAACAAAACTTAGTTTAGATGTAAAATTTGGACATGGCCCACCCACTCATTTTAGTTGACGGTTCAGCGTTTTTATTTCGCTCATACTTTTCAACTATATCTCAGAATTTAACCAATGATAGTGGTTTTCCTACTGGAGCAATGTTTGGCGTCGTGAATGCCATTAAGCACCTACAAAGAAAGTACCAAGGAGCAAAACTCATAATGGTATTTGATGCGAAAGGGTCCAATTTTCGCCATCAAATGTTTCCTGACTATAAGGCAAATAGAAGTCCCGCTCATGATGACTTAATTATTCANATAGAGCCTCTATATAAAATTATTCGCGCTATGGGTTTCCATTTCTTATGTGTTGAAGGTGTTGAGGCCGATGATGTCATTGCTACATTGTCAAGATTTGCAGCTCAAAGTGATATTGAGACAATCATTGCAAGCGGTGATAAAGACCTCTTCCAGCTTGTCGGTGGAAATATTAAGCAACTAGATATGAAAGGGAAATTATATAGTGAAGCTGATGTCAAAGAAAAAATGGGAGTTAATCCTAATCAAATTTTAGATCTGCTCGCTTTAACAGGTGATTCTGCAGACAATATTCCCGGTGTGCCGAGTGTTGGACCTAAGACTGCATCTAAATGGCTTGAGCAATATTCTAATATTGAAGGAGTCAAAGCCAATGCTGAGAAGATTGGTGGTAAGGTAGGTGAAAAACTTAGGGAATCTTTTGATTTATTAGACCTCTCTTATCAATTAGTTCAACTTAAGTTTGATGTTCAGCTGCCTTTTGATATTTTAGAAGAGGAGCCTGGAGAAAATACAGAAGAATTAATTGCCCTATACAAAGAGTTTGGCTTCTCTATGTGGTTAAAGCAGTTAGATGAAAAGAATGAGACTGTTCAAATTAATTCACAAGAAAAAGAGATACCAGAATCTCCAAACACTGATGCCAAAATATCGATGGATGACTATACTAAATCGTTAGTGCTCACTGAAGATGAATTTACATTGTTATTATCGAAGTTATCCTCTAGCAAGTCTTTTGTATTTGATCTTGAGACAAATAGTCTTGACTATATGGAGGCCGAAATCGTTGGATTCGTTTTCCTTATTGAAAAGAGCAGTTATTACGTCCCAGTGGCCCATGATTATTTGGATGCTCCAGTGCAGCTTCCAAGATATATGGTATTGAATTCTCTCAAGTCAATTTTAGAAAGTGAGGTGATAGGCAAAATTGGTCAGAACTTAAAGTATGATGCCCATGTTTTAGCTAATGTCGACATAGAGCTCAATGGAATTGTTGATGACACAATGCTTAAATCTTATTGCTTGGATTCAGTAGCAAGTCGCCACAACATGGATGACTTGGCGCTGCATTATTTAGATCACACTACAATCCATTATTCAGATGTAGCTGGAAGCGGTAAAAAACAATTAACCTTTAATCAGGTCAGTATTGATGAGGCAATGCCATACGCCTGTGAGGATGTAATTGTGACAAATGAACTTAATAATTTACTTGAGCTAAAACTTCAATCCTTTCCTAAGCTTGTAGCGTTGTACAAGAGTATTGAAATTCCATTAATTAAGGTCATGCTCAGACTGGAAAGGAACGGTGCACTTTTAGATGAGACATCTCTTTTTAATCAGCAAGTTGAAATAAANGCTGAGATGGCTAGCATTCAATCAAAGGCATTTGAAGTAGCAGGTGATGAGTTTAATCTGGAGTCGCCTAAGCAAATACAACAAATATTATTTAGTGAGGAGGGTTTTGGGCTTGAGCCAAAAAAGAAAACAGCCAAAGGCCAACCATCCACAAATGAAGAAGCATTAAAGTTGTTAGATCATCCCTTAGTTGACTTNATTCTTTCCTATAGAACTNTGACAAAGTTAAATTCTACATATCTAGAAGCGCTTCCTAAACAGATNAATAGAAGAACAGGTCGACTGCATACCTCATATCATCAGGCTGTAACCGCAACTGGCCGACTTTCATCATCAAAGCCTAATTTTCAAAATATCCCAATAAGAACCGAACAGGGTGCTCAAATTAGGTCCGCTTTTATNGCTAATAAGGGAANCATTATTCTTGCTGCCGATTACTCTCAAATTGAATTGAGGATTATGGCCCATATCTCAGAGGATAAAAACTTACTCACTGCCTTTAATAATAATGAAGATGTCCACCGNTCAACCGCTTCTCAGGTTTTTGATACAGAAATTTCTAAGGTGACTAAAGATCAGCGTCGAAAGGCTAAAGCCATTAATTTTGGCCTAATTTATGGAATGAGTGCATTTGGTTTAGCTAAACAAATCGATGTTTCAAGGACGGAAGCCAAACAATATATAGATGGCTACTTTGAAAATTATCCTGGTGTCCTTCAATTTATGAATGAGACAAAAGAGAAAGCGAAATCTCAGGGATATGTTGAGACAGTATTAGGTAGGAGGCTTTATTTGCCTCAAATTAANTCTAAAAATAAAATGCTTCAGCAGCATGCATTGAGGACTGCTATTAATGCTCCTATGCAAGGGTCATCTGCTGATATTATCAAAAAAGCAATGCTTAATATTCAGGATTGGATTGATTCAGAAGGCCATGAGATCAAGATGTTTATGCAAGTGCATGATGAGTTAGTATTTGAGATCAACTCTGAAAAGGCTGATGAGTATGCAAATAAAATAAAATTAATGATGTCGAATGCTTTAAAGCTGCACATCCCCCTTGAGGTTGATATTGGTATTGGATCAAATTGGCAAGAGGCTCATTAGCTTTAAAGTAGATGTTTTACAGCGGACGCTGAAAGTATAATTTGAGCCTAGTTTAATATTAAGAAAATACTAATCTAGAAAATAATAGAAATCATTCGCAAGATTATATGAAAGATCAATTACAAGACTTACTTAAAAAATGTATCCAGGATCTTATTAATGAAGGGCTAATTAATGAGATGCCTCCTAAAGTAAGGCTCGATCATACAAAAGACAAAAGTCACGGTGATTATGCAACTAATATTGCATTGATGCTTGCCAAACAAGCCAAAACCAGCCCTCTTGAGCTTGCAAAAATTATTGTTAATCAACTAGAGGATGCAAGTTTTATTAAAAAAACTGAAATTGCTGGCCCTGGGTTTATTAATTTTTTCCTTTCGGATGCATCCAGTACCTCGATAGTAAGTGAGATTATTGAGCTGGGTGAAATGTATGGTAAATCAGAAATTGGTAAAGGCCAAAGTATTCTTTTAGAGTATGTTTCAGCCAATCCAACTGGACCGCTTCATGTTGGCCATGGAAGAGGCGCAGCATATGGTGCGACAGTATCTAACTTGTTAAGAAATATTGGTTTTAAGGTTGATAATGAGTATTACGTAAATGACGCCGGCAGACAAATGGATATTTTAACGGTGAGCATATTTTTACGATACTTATCCCTTTGTGGAGAGCAAATAAGATTTCCTGATAATGGTTACCAAGGCCAATATATCAATGATATTGCCGATAGTATTGTTGTTGAAAGTGGTGAGTCTTTTAAACAGAGTGCAGATATAGTTTTTGAAAATATTTGTAAAGATGGCATTGAGGGTGGAGACAAAGAGTCCCATATTGATGAGTTAATTGTCAGAGCAAAAGACTTATTAGGCGACAATTTTCAGACTATTTTTCAAGTCGGTATCGAAAGTATTCTTGGTGGTATAAAAGATGATCTTGCTGATTTTGGAGTGCGCTTTGAAAAATGGTTTTCAGAGCAATCATTAATCGATAGTGGTCTTTCAGAGTCTTGCATTACAAGACTAAAAGATAGTGGACATATTTATAAAAAAGATGGGGCACTTTGGTTTAAAACGACAAACTATGGAGATGAAAAAGATCGTGTTGTCGTTCGTGACAATGGAAATCATACTTACTTTGCCTCTGATATCGCTTATCACCTTGAAAAATTAGAGCGTGGTTACGACAAAATTATTAATGTTTGGGGGGCGGACCATCATGGCTATATCCCAAGGGTCAAGGCTTCTATAGGAGCCTTGGGTCATAAACCTGATAAATTAGAAATTCTGTTGGTTCAATTTGCTAATCTATATCGTGGTGGCCAAAAAGTACAAATGTCAACTCGAAGTGGTTCTTTTGTAACTCTTGAAGATTTAAGAAAGGAAGTGGGAAATGATGCAGCTCGTTTTTTTTACATTCTTAGAAAATCCGAGCAGCATATGGATTTTGATTTAGATTTGGCTAAATCAAAAACAAATGAGAACCCAGTCTTCTATATTCAATATGCACATGCACGAATTTGCTCTGTTTTTAGACAAGCAAATGAAAAAGGTTTTGAGTCAAATCTTGAAGATGCGAACTTATCCCTTTTAACAGAAGAGGTTGAAAAAAATATTCTAAGAGAGCTTAGTCGTTATAAAAGTGTTATTGAGTCGGCAGCGATTCAGTATGAGCCCCACCAACTTGCTTACTATCTCCGTGACTTAGCTACTCAGTTCCATAGTTACTATAATGCTTGCACATTTATTTTGGAAGACCAAGATCTGACTCAAGCTAGACTATCACTTATTCATGCAGCGAAACAGATCTTAAGAAATGGACTCTCTATTCTTGGGGTGGGCGCTCCTGAGTCAATGTGAATGATCAAAAGCAAAGAGACCAAGCGTTAAATATTGAGAGCTCATTTATTGTTCAAGCCCCAGCGGGCTCTGGAAAGACTGAACTTATCACGCAAAGATATTTAAAATTATTGGGCTCTTCTGAAGAACCAGAAAATATCTTAGTTATGACATTCACTAATAGGGCAGTCGATGAGTTAAAGCTCCGAATTGTAAGTGCTTTAAGTGATGCACAAGTGGAGCCACCTAAGGAGCCTCATAAACTTATAACCTATAATCTTGCTTTACGGGTTTTAAATCAATCAAAGAAAAGAAACTGGGACCTTCTTAGGCACCCTTCACGGCTGAAAGTCATTACCATTGATTCATTATCTAATTTGATAGTTTCAAGGTTCCCATCTCTTGATCAATTGATTCCCCACAGAACAATCATCGACTCCTATGAGTACGAATTTATTTATCGTCAGGCCGCAGAAAATACTTTGCTGTTGATCAATGATGATGAATATAAATCAAGCGTTTCCTCAGTCTTACTATCTCTTGATAATCATGTTGATAGATTTTATCGCCTCATAGAGGAGATGCTTGCTAAAAGAGAACAATGGCTACCAAGGCTATTCATTGATGGCGCTTTAGATATCAGCTCACTGGAGAGCATCTCAAAAACATTAATAACTGACTATCTAGAAGATCTTCGAGGTATTGCTCAAAATGCTCTTGGAGATAATTTTTTTAGTCTGTTAAAGGTTAGCAAGAGGGAAGATATCTCACAGATTTCAAAACTCCCTGGGTCAAGTATTAAAGACTTAAAGGATTGGAGGGCTATTGCTGATATTCTGATTACAAAAAGTTCAAAAAACTGGAGAAAGAAAATTGATGTAACTATTGGCTTCCCAGCTGAAATGAAAGATGAAAAAAATCAGTTAAGAAAATTTATTGATGGCCTATATTCTGAGTTTGAGCTTAAAAAATTGCTCATTAATTTACATAATTTACCCAGTGAACACTTTCCTGAATTTACAAAAAAATATATTACTGACATAGCACAGGTACTAAAGTTGAGCGTTGCAGAGCTTAAAGTTATTTTTGATGAAAAAGGCCTTCAAGATTTCTCTGAAGTCAGTTTGCAGGCGATAAATGCGCTTGATACTCGAGAGGAATTAACTGACATCGCTTTGTTACTAGACTATCAAATTAAGCATGTCCTTGTAGACGAGTTTCAAGATACTTCTTATTCACAATTAAATTTAATTCAAAAGCTTGTGGAGGGTTGGCAGCAGGATGACGGTAAAACCATTTTTTTTGTTGGTGACCCAATGCAGTCTATCTATAAGTTTAGAGAGTCACAAGTTGGAATATTTCTTGAGGTCGTCAGAAGTGGTATTGCGAACCTTGACATTAAACCCCTCATTTTAAGTACTAACTTTAGATCAACTCAAAGTATTGTTAGAGAAAATAATGAGATTTTTGCTAACATCTTTCCAAATGAAGATAATTTAATTCTTGGTTCTATTCATTACTCAAAATCGACTCCATTTTCGAAAGAAGAGCAAAAAAATGCTATATCCTTTTATGTATTTGGTCCAAATCAGGATCAAGAAGAGGCAGAAGAGATAGTAAAAATTATTAAACAATCTCTTCTTAGAAATCAAGAGAAGGAAATAGCTGTTCTTGTCAGATCAAGATCTCATTTAAGCCAAGTGAGTTCAGCGCTTCAAAAAAATAATATAAATTTTGAATCATTAAAGACTGAGTCCCTTCGATCGAATCTTTTTACTAGGGATTTATTAAGTTTAACAAGGGCTCTTCTTAGTTTGAGCGATAAGCTAGCATGGCTTTCAATCCTCAGGGCTCCATGGTGTGGCCTGAAACTAAAAGACTTATTGGCGCTTAGTAAGACATCAGATCAAACCATTTTTAATCAATTAATGAATGTAGAGTCAGTTCAAAATCTGAGTGATGATGGGATCAAAAGGGCACAACACATTTTCCTGGCTACAAAAGAAGCCATTTTTTCNGAGGGTAAATTTACCTTTGTTGAGCGCTTTTCATTTGTATTAGAAATGCTTTNTAAAGNCCATTATNTAGAAGANCAAGAAAAAAATATTAAAACTCAGTTTCTTAAACTACTTAATCATTGTGAGTCGAATCAAGTTTTGAATATCAAAACGATTGAGTCAATGCTTCAAGATTTATATGCACCATCAAGAAGTTCAAATTTGAAATTGATGACTATCCACCAAGCCAAGGGTTTGGAATTTGATATAGTCATTATTCCTGGTTTAGGNAAAAAGGGCAGGAATGACAACCTTCCATTAATGCAAATNCAAGAGTTTTCAGATAATCATGTTTTATTGGCTCCCATAAAGCCGACAGATGAAGATAGCGAGAGTGAGACATATCTATACTTGCAGTATTTAAAGAAGCAACAATCACACTTTGAGTTAATGAGGCTCCTTTATGTTGCAATGAGTAGGGCCAAACAAGAAGTCCATTTATTAGGCGCTCTATCAAAAAGTGGAAAGCCTACAACNGGTTCATTTCTATCATTATTGAGTGACTACTATGAGGACAATGTCATTCATATCAATAGTCAAAATGAGTCTAGTTTAGAAATAGAACAACCTCCAAAACTNCTGCGNAACAAAANCTTAATGCCACCTCTGGTTAGAAAGCAAAACTATGTAGATGGTTTAAACAACTCTCCAAAAGCATTTGATTTAATTTATCAAGGTGCTCTGGGTACTATTGTTCACTTCTATCTAGAGCACGCTGAATTTAATCCATCATCTCTAAGTGTTGATACAATGCTTAGAGAGAGGGGAGTGCCATCAAGATTACTCAATTCTTTGTCTGATACAATTTTAAGCCTTCTAAAAAATACCAAGCGTGATAAAAACTTTGAGTGGATTTTTAAGTATAGAGAGTCAACAGAAGTTGAGTCAGAATTTAGTAACTCAACCCAAACGATTATTGTTGATCGATTATTTGTTGAGGATGGAGTTTTGTGGATTATAGACTTTAAGACCTCCTCTCTTCATGAAGGTGAAAATATTAATGCATTTATTGAGAGGCAAAAAAATGCTCACCAGGGGCAAATTGAAAACTACAAGGGCGTTCTTGAAGAGTTTTTTCAGCTTCCATCAAAATCGGCACTCTATTGTCCTGCAGCCAGCCAGTTAATATTTCTATGAAGCTATCCCTAAAAAAAATTGCTGGACAAAGGATTCAATTCCTCCTATGATGGCATCCAATTCTTCAAATAATTATATATATGTCAAAGCGAAGTAATGATGTTGGCTGGATAGACTATACCCAGAAGTATGGTGATCGTGAAATACGAACTGTGAACCCAGACATTCAAAGTGGCTCTACAGTACTATTCAATAATTTTGAGGATATGCAGCTAGCCCTAGAGGGTAATTATCCAGGCGTAGATTATGGAACACATGGTCTGTCTACTCAAAAAGCCTTTGAAGAGGCAATATGTAAGCTTGAGAATGGTCATAGAACCTATGCATTTCCATCAGGGATTAATGCAATAACAAGTACTTTGATGGCTTTTACTCAAAGTGGTGATGAGGTTTTAGTTTGTGATAATGTGTATGGTCCAACCTCAAGGTTTTGTCATAAGATTCTTTCTAAATATAATGTAAAAACAACGCATATTCCATCAGATATTGGATCTAAGATTAGTAGCTATATTACCAAAGAGACTAGGCTAATATTTCTAGAGTCTCCAGGTTCAAATACATTTGAAATGCAAGATATTGTAGAAGTAGTAAAGGCTGCAAAAAAAGCGGGCATTATGACTATCATTGACAGCACCTGGGCTACTCCTTTGTATCTAAAGCCTCTTGATCTAGGGGCTGATATTGCAATTCAATCAGTCACTAAATATATATGTGGTCACGCAGATATGCTAATGGGCTGCGCAACGGTTAATAAGCAGTATGCTGACGAATTTGCAGACTATTTTAAGACTGTTGAGAATTACACAAACCCTCAAGACTGTTATGTTGCGCTTAGGGGCCTTAGAACTCTTAAGGTTCGATTGGAGGCTCATGAGAACTCGGCAAATGAGGTTGCTAGGTGGCTTGATGAGCAAGATATAGTAGATTGTGTCATTCATCCTGGCCTAGAGTCACACCCCCAACATGGATTATGGAAGAGAGATTTTTCAGGATCTTCAGGCTTATTTTCATTTACATTTAAAGAGGCTTATAGCGCAGATCAAATTGCGTTATTTATTAATTCGCTTGAGATGTTCGCCCTTGGTTTTAGCTGGGGAGGCTATAAAAGTTTGTTAACTGCTAGACCATATAAGAGAGATGGCCAATGGGTTCATGATGGCAAGCATGTAATTCGTCTGAGTATAGGACTTGAAGATACAACTGACCTTATTGAGGATTTAAAACAGGGCTTCTCACATTTAAGCTAGGGTGACTGACAGTCTAAGATTTATCCCTTTTATCGTTAATAACCGTGATTCGTTGCATATGCCTTAATTCAGGCAAGTAGTCACATACCGCATAATGCTGGGTTATTCGATTATCCCAAATGGCAACAGAGTCATCTTCCCAGTGAAACCTCACTTGGAACTCAGGCTTATTCATATGCTGATATAAAAACTGCAACACATGATCACTTGGACCTTGATTTTCATTAACGATATTTCGTGTAAATGACTGATTAACATTAATATATTTAAGGCCAGAAATTGGGTGAGTATCTATGACTTTATGAACTGCTGAGCCAACAGATTTCAGAGCATTATTAATTGACTCAACGCCACCTTCTTTATAGTAATCATTGCGAAATGTCCCCATATCATGGATCGCCTCAAGGCCCTCCAAATAATCTTTCCAGCCATCTGGTAGCTGATCATAGGCAGCACTCATGCTTGCCCAAAGTGTATCACCACCAGACTTAGGAACTTTTATCCCATGGAGTATGCTAGCAAAAGGAGGATTTGCTTTAAAAGTCAAATCTTTATGCCAGTCAGCAGTATCAGGCCTATTATTAGCATCATTCCTCAGTAAAACAATACTTTGATAGCCATCTACATGAGGATAAACGGGGTGCCCAGGATCAATCTCTCCAAGACTTTCTGCTAATTTAAGATGTGACTCTGGCGAAAGGTTTTGATTTCTAAAAAAAATGACCTGATGTTTAATAAGAGAGTTATATACTTGCTCGATAGCATCATCATTTAATTCATCATTAAGAGATATACCTGAAATCTCAGCTCCAATTGATGGCGTGAGTGGTCTAACCTCAAACATTCATAACTCCAATAAGATTTTGTTGCATTATAAAAGAAAAAAACTGATTAGAATTAACCATTCTTCTTTAGCCACCACAAGAGCAGAACCAATTGCATTAAAAGTAGTGGGATCACCGAAAGAAGAACAACTTCCCAGCTAAAATTAAATACAAACCATCCCGCTGAGAGTGCAGCAAGGGCTTGTAGACCAAATATTAAAAAATCATTGATAGATTGAACTTTAAACTTTTCATTCTCATTGTAAGACCTTGGGAGTAAATTTGTACCACCAATAAATAGAAAATTCCATCCCAGTCCTAGCAGCACCAATGACCACCAATAATTAGTAAGTGCATGGCTCATAAAGGCAATGATTACCGAGATAAAGAATAATAAAATGCCTAAAAGCATCATACGGGTTAACCCTATATATCGAACAATTAATGCAGTGAATAGAGAAGGGAGAAACATTGCAATGACATGACTTTGCAGAACTACCTTAGTATGGTGAAGAGAGTGGCCATCCATGACGTGCATACTTACAGGAGTCGCAGTCATAATGAAACTCATGACGACATATCCAGTAGTTGCTGCACATACAGCGACTATAAAAGATCCTTGTTTGACAATCTCGACTAATGATCTTTTTGACTCATCTACTTGCTCTTTAAACTTAACAGCCGGCTGAAAAAAAGTCATCAAAATGAAAGCAATTACAAATAAAAACGCCAGCAGAACGAAAGATCCCACAAAGTCAGTCTCAAAATAATTCTTGCCTAAAGTTGCAACTTCGGTTCCAAGGAAGGCTGAAATTAATCCACCAAGAAGAACAACCGCAGTAGCTGACGGTCTTTTTTCAGGTTCAACACTCTCAATGGCAGCGAACCTAAATTGCATCATGGTTGCCACACTGGCGCCAAGGCAGAAGCTAGAAAAGCTAAAAAGAAAAAACATTTCTTTAGTGATTGACAAGATACAAAGAGAAATCAATAAAATTGTGTAAAGGCAGGCACTTAAAAAAACCTTTTTTCTGCCAAATACTGACATCAGTCTTATCACTGGAATAACACTTACCGCAGTTCCTACAACAATAGTCGCAACAGGTAAAGTAGACAGGCTTTTTACTGGTGAAAGGTTACTACCAATAATGCCCGCTACAAAAACAATAAAAACACTCAGAGACATAAACAAGGACTGACAAGCGGTCAGTATCCATACATTTTTTGGTAGGTTAAACATTCAGATGTATCCTTTATGAGATAGATATTACTTCTTAAGAGGTCGTTTCCATTTACTAATGGTGGACTGCTTATTTCGACTCAGAGTGAGTTGACCGTCTGGCGTATTCTGAGTTATAGTGGAGCCAGCACCAATTGTTGCATTTTTCCCGATAGTGACCGGGGCGACCAACTGACTGTTGGAACCTACAAAAGCCCCATCTTTAATCTCAGTTTGAAATTTATTAATACCATCATAGTTACATGTAATAACGCCAGCCCCAACATTGACATCGTTTCCTATCTTGCTATCGCCAATGTAGCTTAAATGTGAGACTTTTGAATTATTCTCAATAGATGATTTTTTAACTTCAACAAAGTTACCAATTTTTGAATGATTACCTATCTTAGTTTCAGGACGTATTCGTGCGAAAGGGCCAATCGAAGTATTGGATCCAATGACAGCATTTTCAATAATTGAGTTTGCGAGTATATGAGTATTATCGCCGATTTTAGACGCTTTTATAATACAATTAGGCGAAATTAAAACATTTTTACCTAAATCATTATCACCTTCAAATACCACATTCACATCTATAACGCAGTCATCTTTAAAGCTCAACTCACCTCGACAATCAAATCGTTTTGGATCCATGATGGTTAAACCTTTTGACATTAAATCACTAGCTTTATCCTGTTGGTATGCTCTTTCAGCTTGTGACAATTGATTTTTGTCGTTAATTCCCATAACTTCTGCCACACTTTCACATATAAATGAAGCAATATTAACATTATCTTTAACTGCTTTTTCAACTATATCAGTCAGATAAAGCTCTCCTTGAGAATTATTTGGCTCTAATTCTTTTAAATATTTTTTTAAGATTGAGCCTCTGATTGCCATGATCCCTGTATTAATTTCTCTGACCTGAAGTTCATCTTTGCTCGCATCTTTTTGTTCAACAATTGACAAAATAGAATTATTTGAATCCCTAATAATTCTGCCATACCCAAAGGGATTTTCCATCATAACACTCAACAGGGAAAAGCCTGAAGATTCTGCTTTGTCAGTCAGTATTTGAAGTGTCTCAGTTTTGATAAGGGGCACATCACCATATAAAATTAAACAGATTGAGTTGTCATTGATATGAGGGATTGCTTGTTGAACAGCATGACCTGTTCCAAGCTGCTCTTTTTGATTAACCCAGTTAATGTCGTCATTTGAAGTTGTTTTTTTGACAGATTCTGAGTGATGTCCAATAATTACATTAATAGAATTGACTAGAGGGCGAGATGCATCAATGACGTGTTGAAGAAGACTCTTGTTGCCGACTTTGTGAAGAACTTTAGCCGTCTGAGAGTTCATTCGAGTGCCTTGTCCAGCAGCTAATATAATTGCAGTATTCATTCTAATTGGGTACGTTTTTATCTCGAAATAATTGATACTATGAATTAATTATTTCAAATATTTTGTATAATGTTACCCTTTAAATTCTTAGACTCCAAATTTAAACTTCATTTGTCATAAAGCAGAAATATTGACCCATTATGATGATTTATTTTTTTAGTTAGATTGAGCAAAATAAATAGTATGCAAAAAAAACTAATTGCAGAATTAATTGGAACTTTTATTCTTGTGTTTGCAGGAACTGGGGCCATCATTATTAATGACATTGCTAACGCAATTGGACATGTCGGTATTGCCCTAACTTTTGGGTTTGTTATCGTTGCATTAATTTATAGCTTTGCACATGTCTCCGGCGCTCACTTCAATCCAGCTGTGACAGTTGCTTTTTGGTCAATGGGTGAATTTGAACGAAAAAATGTTATCCCATATATTTCAGCACAAATACTTGGTGGAGTACTTGCAAGCTTAGCCCTTTATTTACTTTTGAGAGAAAATTTTGTTTTAGTGTCAGACGTGAGCTATCTTGGGGCAACCCTTCCAAGTGGCTCTGCTTCGCAATCTTTTGGTTTTGAGTTTATCCTCACCTTTATTCTGATGATTGTCATTTGTTCTTCAGCAGTTCATGGTAAGGCGACAAAGGATTTCGCAGGATTAGCAATTGGACTCACAGTAGGACTCGAATCGATGTTTGCTGGACCAATAACAGGTGCAAGCATGAATCCTGCAAGAAGTATAGCACCGGCCCTTGTCAGTGGAAACTTTGAGCATCTATGGCTTTATATTGTCGCAACAATTTTGGGAGCGGTATGTGCAGCTTTAGTTTTTCTGAAAGTTTTTAAATCAGACTCATAAGAATTAACTATGGCAAAGAAAGTATTGGTTTTATGTACCGGTAATAGTTGCAGAAGTATTATTGCAGAGGCCCTCATTAATCGTACTTTTGATGGAAAAATTGCAGCATACTCAAGTGGCGTTTCTGCCAGCGGCATGGTTAATCCAAGTGCAAAAAAAATACTTCAATCTAAAGGTATTTGGAGAGATCATTACCACTCTAAGCCCATCAAAGATTTAGAGCAAATTGAATTTGATCTAGTGATTACGGTTTGTGAGAATGCAAGTCAAACCTGTCCCGTTTTCCCTGGCAATACTCCTGTGACTCATATCGGCTTTGATGATCCAGATGGGAAAGAATATGAGGCATTTGAGCTTTGTTTTGAGGAGATTAAAAGTAAATTATTGCCATTTATAAATGATTACTCTTTCGATAAATAATCTATCCGGTTTGAAAAATATTCAACNACNGAAAAACTAAGGGCTTTCTCTAGGACCTTAATACTAAGGCTTAACAACTCAGCTATAATGAAGAGGTTGAACGAAACTAAATACACTTCTTGTTGTAATAAAAAGCAACCTAAATTTGAATTCAATTCGTTATAATGCGCATTTTGGCTCCAACTGCCAAAGAAATTTTGAGTTATTTTGTAGTATTTTTTTACCTTTAAACTATATACGGAGTAGATTAGAGATATGACTGGAAAAGACAACATAACTAGCCTATTTGGAAAGTCACCAATAAGCCCATTACAGCAGCANATGAAACAGGTTCATTCATGNTTAAAAGAGTTTGGAGTTTTTGCTAAAGCGGCTAATACTGAAGATTGGGAAAAGGCTCAATCAGCTCATCTATCAATTGGCAAAAAAGAACAGAAAGCAGATGTTCTTAAGAAAAAACTAAGAATGAATTTGCCAAGTACATTTATGATGCCTTTCTCTAGAAGGGATTTACTGGATGTTTTATTAATTCAGGATTCTATTGCCAACATTACAAAAGATCTTTCAGGCTTGATGATGTCGAGAAAAATGCACTTTCCAAAAGAGTTTGCAGAAGACTTTTTAGAATTATCTAAGCTATGCATTAAAACTTCAGCGGCCGCCTTGTTGCAATTAATGAATTGGATGAGCTCTTAGAGACTGCGTTTAGTTCTAGAGAGCGAAAAATTGTTGACAAGATGATTAAGAAAGTCAACGAATTGGAACATGAGACAGATGTTGCTCAAGAAATTATTAGAAAAAAGCTTTATCTGCTTGAGGCCGAATTACCACCTATAGATGTAATGTTTTATTATCGAGCCATTGAGTGGCTTGGTGAGACTGCTGATGCAGCCCAAAAGGTTGGATCGCGTTTTGAAGTTATGTTGACAAAGTAGGGGGCTAACAATGGAAATTATCGTTCAAAATAGAGATATTCTCATCATGTTGGCCATTGGATTTGGTCTATTTATGGCCTGGGGCATTGGTGCCAATGATGTTGCAAACGCAATGGGGACATCTGTTGGCTCTGGTGCTATAACTTTCAAACAGGCTGTCATTATCGCAGTCATTTTCGAATTTGCAGGAGCTGTTTTGGCTGGTGGAGAGGTCACTGCAACTGTCCGTAAAGGTATTCTGGATGCAGGAGCGTTTGCAAATAATCCAGAGTTATTGGTGTATGGAATGCTTGCATCACTATTGGCTGCAGCAACTTGGCTTTTAATTGCCTCATCTCTTGGTTGGCCAGTATCTACAACACATTCAATCGTTGGTGCAATCGTTGGTTTTGGAGCAGTTGGAGTTGGTATAGAGGCTGTATCATGGGATAAAGTGTATGCCATTATCGCAAGTTGGGTGGTCTCACCACTTATTGCAGGAACAATGGCTATTATGATATTTAAAAGCTTACAGCGCCTAGTAATAGATACAGAGCAGCCACTTGAAAATGCAAAAAAATACCTCCCTTTCTATGTTTTTTTTGTAGGATTTGTCCTCTCATTGGTCACTCTATTAAAAGGACTCAAGCATGTTGATTCTTTAAAACATCTCGGTAAGGACCTTCCAACAAGCATGATGATTGCAACTTTAGTTGGAATTCTTGCAGCCATCATTGCCGCAATTATTATTAGGCGAATTAAAACCAACCCCGAAGATGATAATGAGTTCTCCTATGCAAATATGGAGAAACTATTTGGCGGACTGATGGTAATTACAGCCTGCTCAATGGCCTTTGCTCATGGATCAAATGATGTTGCAAATGCAATTGGCCCATTAGCTGCGGTCTATAGTATTGTTGAATCGGGCGGACAAATTGTCTCAAAAAGTGCACTACCTTCATGGATATTGCTAGTAGGTGGCGGTGGAATCGTCTTTGGTCTTGCAACCTTTGGTTTTAGAGTAATGAAAACGATCGGTAAAAATATTACTGAGCTAACGCCAAGTAGAGGTTTTTCTGCTGAACTCGCCGCTGCAACAACAGTTGTATTTGCCTCTTATACGGGGCTTCCAGTTTCAACAACTCAGGTACTTGTTGGCGCTGTTCTTGGTGTGGGTATTGCAAGGGGCGTAGCATCATTGAACCTGAGAGTTGTTAATAGAATATTTCTATCTTGGTTAATTACATTGCCAGCTGGAGCAATAATGTCGATCTTGTTTTTCTTTACACTCAAAGGTATTTTTAGTGCTTAGAGCGTATAATTATTTCAAAATATTACATTAAAAATTATGACACTAGAAGAAGTTCAATTAAAGCTCGAATCAGGACTTGAAAGTTCAGATGTAACAATGGAGGGTGATGGTTGTAATTGCTCTGCTGTAATTGTATCACCACTATTTGAAGGGTTGTCTTTGCTGCAAAGACAGCGAATGGTTTTGGGTCTTGTCAAGGAAGAAATTAAAAGCGGCGAGCTCCATGCATTAACTGTTAAAACATTTACCCCATCAGAGAGATAGTATATAATTCCCACTTTTTGAAAAACTTGAAGATATAAGGCTATGCAAACAGATATTCACCCTTCATATGAAACAATAAAAGTTGTGTGCAGTTGTGGTAACTCATTTGAGACTCGCTCAACTTCAGGTAAAGACGAAATTCATCTTGATGTTTGTTCAAGCTGTCACCCTTTTTACACAGGCAAGCAAAAGATTATGGATACTGCTGGACGAGTAGAGAAGTTCAAATCTCGCTACGGCGCTTTCAAACGTTAAATTCAAATTGATTGACTCTCAAAGCCACAAATGTGGCTTTTTTTGTGTCAAAAGGAAACTTCAGATTAAAATTTAAAATTGATATAATCAACTATTTTGAGACAACATAATGGCTTTTGACTACATTAATGCGTTATTAAAAAAAGAGGTCACCAGAACCCCTATTTGGGTCATGAGACAAGCAGGTCGTTACTTGCCTGAATATCGAGCAACTCGAAAAAAAGCGGGTGATTTTTTAACGCTATGTAAATCAAGTGATTTGGCCTGTGAAGTTACACTTCAACCATTAGAGCGTTTTGATTTAGACGCAGCCATTCTCTTTTCTGATATTTTGACTATTCCAGATGCAATGGGACTTGGATTACACTTTGTTGAAGGGGAGGGTCCAAAATTTTCTCACCCGCTGAGCTCACTTTCAGAAATTAATCAATTAACTAAGCCTGACGTCTCAAAAGATTTATCTTATGTCAGTGAGGCCGTATCAGTTATCAAAAAAAATCTTAAAGGAAGGGTTCCACTAATCGGCTTTAGCGGAAGTCCATGGACGCTTGCAACTTATATGGTTGAGGGCGGCTCCAGTAAGACCTTTTCAAAGGTTAAAGGATTGATGTACGAAAATCCAAAGCATATGCACCAACTTTTAGATGTTCTAGCTGACACAATTATTGACTATCTTAACTCTCAAATCGAGGCTGGTGCGGACTCAGTTATGATTTTTGATACCTGGGGTGGTCTTTTAAATAAAGCCAGTTATGAAAATTTTTCATTAATGTATATGTCAAAAATAGTGGCTGGAATTAACCGCAACNCCGAAGGCAAAACAATACCTGTTACGCTTTTTACAAAAGGNGGATCCGCATGGCTTGAACAAATTGCTGCAACTGGTTGCGATGCTGTTGGTATTGACTGGACAGTTGAAATTGGAGANGCAGAAAGAAGGNTTGGCTCGAAAGTTGCCCTTCAAGGTAACCTTGACCCATCTGTACTTTATGCATCAGCTGAGGTCATCAAAAGTGAAGCACATAAAATTTTAGATCAGTTTCAAGGCTCAACGGGACATGTATTTAATNTGGGNCATGGNATCACTCCAGATGTTAATCCTGAAAGTATGAAGGCCTTGGTTGATGCNGTCCATTCATACTCAAAATAAAAAATCACTTAAATAGAGTGAGAGTCTCTCTATGTTAAAATTTCGTAATAAATAATAATAATAACAATATGTCAAGAATCTCTAATATCTTTAAAAAACTTGATGATCAAGATCAGACCGCCTTCATTCCATTTATTACTGCTGGTGATGGTGGGTTAGATGGCTGTGAGGCTCTTGTCTTCACTTTGGCTGATAGTGGCGCCGACATTATCGAATTGGGAATGCCGTTCTCTGATCCAATGGCAGATGGGCCTGTCATTGCAAAGTCACATGAAAGAGCAGTTGCAGACGGCATCAACTTAGATTCTGTTTTTGCAATAGTGGAGAGGTTTAGAGAGCACAATCAGACGACAGGTATCGTTTTGATGGGCTATACCAACCCTATTGAAGTCTATGGCTACAAAGAGTTTGCTATTAGAGCAGACGAGGCTGGAGTTGATGGCATTTTGGTTGTTGATATGCCGCCTGAAGAAGCTGCAGATCTTAAACAGGAGCTGGATAAATATAAGATTGATTTAATTTTTCTGGTTGCCCCTACAACGACAGATGAGCGCTTAGAGCAAATTTCGAAAATAGCCAGTGGATATATTTATTATGTTTCCCTCAAGGGGGTAACTGGCGCTGCAAATCTTGATATTGACTCGGTCAATTATCACCTTGAACGAATGAGGAATTATATTCAACTTCCAGTGGGTGTTGGTTTTGGTATAAAAGATGCTGACACTGCAAAACAGGTTGGTGAAAATGCTGATGCAGTGATAGTTGGAAGTGCCCTTGTCTCTATTGTCGAAGAGCTCGCATCTGATAAGGATAAAATGGTTACCAAAGTTGGAAATTTAGCAAAAGAAATCTCGAGTGCAATTACTTAACTAAGGCATAGTATGAGTTGGTTAGAAAAAATAATGCCATCGATTGGCAAGAATGCTAAAAAAAATATTCCAGAAGGACTCTGGAGCAAATGTCCTGAGTGCAATAGGGTTCTTTATCAAGAGGAACTTGAACGCCTTCTATATGTCTGTCCAAAGTGTAATCACCATTTAAGAATTTCTGCCAGAAGGCGCATTCAAGATTTTCTTGATATGGAGAATCAAGTTGAGATAGCTCCAAATATTCAATCAGTCGACCCTCTTAAGTTCAAAGATCAAAAGAAATATAAAGATCGTTATCAAGATGCACAAAAAAAGACTAAAGAAAAAGATGCACTCATTGCAAAATCTGGTTTTTTAAAGGGCATGCCAATTGTCACAGTTGCATTTGATTTTAGCTTTATGGGCGGGTCAATGGGCTCCGTAGTGGGTGAAAAGTTTGTTCGAGCGGCTCATCTAGCTATCAAGAATAATCAGCCTTTAGTTTGTTTTTCGGCAAGTGGTGGTGCTAGAATGCAAGAAGGACTTTTCTCATTAATGCAGATGTCTAAAACATCTCTTGCGGTGAAGTTACTATCTGATAATAAAATACCATTCATTTCAGTTTTAACTGATCCAACGATGGGCGGTGTTTCTGCTAGTCTTGCGATGCTCGGTGACATACAAATTGCAGAGCCAAACGCAAGAATTGGTTTTGCAGGAGCGAGAGTGGTTGAGCAGACGGTTCGTGAGGAGTTACCAGAGGGTTTTCAAAGAAGTGAATTTTTGCTTGAGAAGGGTGCTATTGATATGATTGTTCCTCGATCAGAGCTTAGAAATAAAATTTTTCAAATACTCTCTGCGCTTCATCCAGCATCAGCTAGTTAATTTTTTTAACTATTGTGTATTAAATTTTGAAGATATATTTAGCAAATCCGAGGGGTTTTTGTGCAGGAGTTGATCGCGCTATCGAGATTGTTGAGCGCGCCATTGAAAAACATGGACCTCCAATCTACGTTCGTCACGAAGTAGTCCATAATAAATACGTTGTAAAGAACCTTAAAAATAAAGGGGCTATATTTGTTGATGAAATTTCTGAGGTTCCAAGCGGGAGTGTGGTCATTTATAGTGCACATGGCGTATCGCAAGCTGTCAGAAAAGAGACGAATGATATCTCCGCTATCATCTATGATGCTACTTGTCCACTCGTTACAAAAGTACATAAAGAGGTAACACGTCGCCAAAAATATAATCATCAGGTTATTCTTATTGGACATGCTGGGCATCCCGAAGTAGAGGGAACTCTTGGGCAGGCAACTGAAAATAATAATATCACCTTGGTTGAATCAATAAGTGACGTTGAGAAAATAGATCTGCAAAAAGACAGAGATATTTCTTTCACAACCCAAACTACCCTATCAGTAGATGATACAAACGAGATTGTAGAGGCCTTGAAAGTTAAATTTCCTAATATTCAGTCCCCTAAAAAGAGTGATATTTGCTACGCAACTCAAAACCGTCAAGACTCTGTTAAAGAGGTCATTAAGCATTCTCAAATCCTTATTGTAATTGGGTCAAAAAATTCTTCAAATTCAAATCGCCTTAAAGAAATTGCTGATAATAAAGGTAAACCATCTTATTTAATTGATGGTCCTGAGGATATTGATAATGAATGGCTTGATGGTATTAGTTCTATTGGCATAACTGCAGGAGCATCAGCACCTGAGATATTGGTTCAGGAGGTTGTTTCATTTCTAATGTCTAATGGTGGATCTGAAGTTATCGAGCTTGGTGGTGCAGAAGAGTCTGTGAGTTTTCCAATTCCAGCTCTACTCAAAGAATGAATTATTTATTAATCAATTTGGAGTTTTAAGTTAATGAAAAAATATGATATTTATGGCATTGGCGCAGCTATTGTTGATACAGAAGTTATTGTGAGTGACTCATTTCTAAGTGATAACGAAATTGGTAAAGGCCTAATGACACTTGTTGATGAAGAGCGACAAAAATATCTGATTGACTCTCTAACAACACAGCGCATCCCTGTGAAGATGAGTTGTGGTGGCTCTGCCTGTAATTCTGTTGTAGCTGCCAGTCAGTTTGGCTCTGCTACATTCTTTTCGGGTAAAGTTGCAGATGATGAGGTCGGTGTTTTCTTTGCTAAAGACCTCAACAAATCTGGCGTTGAATTTCATCAGGTAGAGCCTTCAAATGGGGTAACAGGCAAGTGCCTCGTTATGGTTACGCCAGACGCCGAAAGAACTATGAATACAAATTTAGGAGCAAGCCTTGAGCTTTCTTATCGAGAGGTTGATGAAAAAGCTTTAGCAAACTCAGACTGGCTATACATAGAAGGTTATGTAGTCACTGATGATCAAAGAACTGCAGTTGCAAGAGATGCTATGAAATTTGCTAAACAAAATGGAGTTAAAACTTCTTTAAGCCTTTCTGATCCATTTGTGGTAGAAGTTTTTTCTGAAAATATTAAAACTATTATTGGCGATGATGGTCTTGATCTCATCTTCTGTAATGGGGATGAGGCCAGAAGTTTCACTGGGACACACACAATTGAGGCTGCAGCAGAGGAGTTAAAAAAATATGCAAAGACTTTTGCAATTACTAGGGGACCTGGTGGATCCTTAGTATTTGATGGAACTCGTCTAATACAAACTGCTGGGGTAATGGCAAGTGCAGTCGATACGAATGGTGCAGGGGATATGTTTGCAGGCTCTTTTTTGTTTGCTTTAGGTCAGGGCAAGGACTTTGGTTGGGCTGCTGATTTTGCTAATGCCGCTTCTTCAAGGGTTGTAAGTCAATTTGGTCCAAGAATTAAAGCAATTGAGTATATTAGTCTCAAACAACAATTTAATCTCTAAATACTTGATATATTAGAAGTAAGTACTCATTGAAATTTATTGATTTTCCAGGTGTACAAAATTATTGTATACTTGCACTAAATTAATTAAGTGACGTAATTTATAATTTCTTTATATATTGCTTGAGGTAGTAAATGAAAAAAGCGGTTAACAGGTTATTCCAACTTAGACAGGCCCTTGATGAGTGTGAAAAAGAGCTTGGTTTGAGTGGTTACTCGGAAGTAGAAAGAGCAGTGTTCTCTTATATTACCTCTAATACTCATGTTACGATTACTTCAATTAAAAATGATCCATACTTCTCAAAATATTCTTTATCCACTATTAAAAGGGCAGTTCTTTTTCTAACATCAAATA
>JGI26273J51734_10000206_pt1 | contig 30092 bp, 2 predicted proteins | sample SaaInlV_125m_DNA_FD_51734 | JGI IMG/M metagenome (IMG submission 51734) | reverse complement strand
CTCTCTCGCGCGCGACGCGACGCGCGCGACGTTCGCGCGCGCGGACGCGGCGCGCGCGACGATCGACCGCGCGACGGCGCGCCGCGCGACGCGATCTTCGCGAGGAACGCTATCCACGGCGCGCGGCGCGATCGACGCCGGGACGCGCGCGCGCGTCGGACGAGGCGCCGGCGCGCGCGAAAAANAGGCGGACGTCCCGGACGTGGTCCGCGAGACGACGCACGCGCTCGCGGGGGGGCACGCGGTGCGAGTGGAGACGCGGACGCGCGCGAACGGGACGACGACGGCGACGCTGCGGGCGGCGGACGACGCGCTCCTGGAGCGGTGCGCGAGAGGCGAGGTCGAACTGCACTGGGCGACGCGGGCGGTCGATGGCGATGGGTCGTGGGCGAAGGCGCCGCGCGGGCTGGAGGCGAGGACGGGGAGTAGGGATTTCGGGGACGGGATCGCGTCGAGGAGCGCGTTCGACGCGAGCGGGACGCTGACGTTGGAGATGGATTGCTCGAACGCGAGCGAAGGGGACGTCGAGGGGTTGAGAAACGTTGGGTCGATCGTCGGGATCGTCGTGTGCGGAGAGTTTTGGGCGCACGCGGAGGACGGGGACGTGGAGATGAGGGTGAGAGAATCCGCGGCGGGCGGCGGCGGCGGCGCGGCGGGCGCGGAATCGTTGGCGCGACGCGCCGCCGAGCACGAGGGTGGGAGCGTGAACTTGTTCACGCGATTTTGCATGGTTGACGACGCCCTGGACGCCGCGTTGGCGATCGGGCCCGAGGGTGCGGCGCTCGTCTATGCGTGGTTGCGCCTGAGCTCGCTGCGCCAGTTGCACTGGTACGCCGGGAACAATTACCAGGGCAAGGACATGGCGAGCAAGCAAGAGCGCTTGGCGGGACGCATCGCGCACGCGGCGACGACGGCGCCGGACGCCACGTCGCGCGGACTCATGCGCGCCTCGCTCGCATTCTTACCGCGCGGAGGAGGCAACGGCGACGACATTCGCATGGGCATCTTGAACATCATGCGAACGCACGGCATCAAAGAGGGACATCGTCCGGGAATCGAGGATCCGTTCATCGCGCAGTGGCATCAAAAGCTTCACTCTAACACCACGCCCGATGATGTGAAGATTTGCGAGGCATACCTGCACTTTTTGCACACCGGTAACTGGGACGATTTCTGGGCGCACTTGTGGGATAACGCCGGCTTGACGCGAGAAGATTTGGCCGGTATGAAGGCGGGTTGGCGCTCGGACGGCATCCACGGCCCCGCGTTCCACATGCCGCAAATGATCGATTCTTTCAAACATTACTTGTGGGTTTTAAAGACCACGCACTCGGGCGGGGACGTGGACAGCGCCATGAACTTTGCCAGAAACGGTTTGCCGGGCGACTTGGCGTGGGAGGTGGACGATTTGCTGCAAAACCGCGACGCGTGGTGGGTGCCGGGGAAAATTATCGAAGTTCGTAAGAAGCTTCTCGGAGTTTGGCAACACGACAGCCCGAACCGAGACGTCGTCATGCTCGACGCGACGTTGGAAAAGTTTTTCAGAACCAAGGTGGAAGCCGTCGATTACGGCGCAATGTCCTCGGATGATTTGCTTTCGCTTCTCGAGCTTTCTTTGACGAACGTCGCGCTGACGAACGAGTCCACGCGCATCGGCGAGGGCTTAAAATTTCTCCAAGTCGCCATGGGTGACGGTCACGGCGAACGCTGGGGCGCGGACTGGTCGAAGACCATGGACGCCGCGCTCGATTTCTGCGCTCTCGCCATGGAGAGCGATATGGACTTTTTGTGCCGCGCTACGCAAAACGCTGCAGATATCATCGCGTCTAAGTCCACCAAGGCTGATCCCAAGTACTTGATCAACTTTGGGGAAGAAAACGTGCGCTCACACAGCCTGTTTGTCGTCTCGCAATTGATTTCGACGCTTCGTCCGGCGGTTCGAGCCGCCGCGGGTCGCTCGCCTTGGCAAATTGTCAGCGTCGGCGACGCCAGCCTCGAGACGTACGCCGGGATGGCGAAAGTTCAAACGCTCAGTGAGATTCAAGGCGAAGATTTTTCGTCCACTCCCATGGTTTGCTTCACCGAAACGCTCGGTGGGTTGGAAGACATTCCCACGGGCGTCAAGGCCGTCGTCACCAAGGCGCCGGTCGATCTGCTCAGTCACATCGCCATTCGAGCGAGAAACACGAACGTGCTTCTCGCGAGCGTCGCAGATGACGTACTTTGGAACAAAGTCCTAGAGATGGCGGGTGAAAACGTGCGATTCTCTATCGCGGGTGAAGATGTGCAGATTGATAAAGCCAACGTCTCCGACGCGACGACGACGGCGAGCGCCAAGGCGACGACCAAGGTGTCTATCGCCCCTTACAAGCCCTCTGACGCGTGGCTGATTACTCCTGACGCGTACAGCAGCGATATTGTCGGCGGCAAGAGCAACAGTCTTTCGGAAATGGCCAAGGAACTCGCCGCAATGAACATTGCGAACGTCGACGTGCCAGGATCGTACGCGCTTCCATTTGGCACCTTTGAACGCGCCCTCGAGGAAGACGTCGACACTCGTACTGCGCTCGAAGCAGCCGTTGCCGCCATTGAGACAGCGACTACCGCCGAAGACCGCCGTGCGGCGCTCGCGGATGCGCGAGAAATCATCGCCACCCGTCTCGTGTGCCCGCAAGGTTTGGAATCCGCGCTCGACGAAGCGGCGGCGAAGCTTTCACCATCCGTCGACCTCCCGCGACTCTGGGACGCCGTTTGCGGTGTATGGGCGTCAAAATGGACAGAGCGTGCGTGGTTGTCGCGTAAATCCTGCGGCATCGACGACAAGGATCTCAACGTCGCCGTGCTTCTCATGGAACTCGTGGACGCCGAATTCGCCTTCGTGGTGCACACCGCCAACCCTGTCACCGGCGACGCGGATGAAATCTTTGGTGAGATTTGCGTCGGTCTCGGGGAAACCTTGGTCGGTAACGACGCTGGTAGTGCGCTCGGATTTACGGTGAGCAAGACAACGGGTGAGGTCACGCTTCGTTCGCTTCCGAGTAAGCTCTGCGGGCACTTTGCGCCATCCGGCGGTACCGTCATCGCGAGAAGCGACTCGAACGGTGAAGACTTGGAAAATTTCGCCGGCGCTGGTCTCTACGACAGCATCACCGCCGAGCCTACGGAAGAACGCGTGGTGGACTACACCGCGTTGTCTATCGTGTGGAACTCCCTCGCGCGCGAAGCGATGATTAGACGAATCTCCGACATCGCCAAGTCGGTGGAGAGCTATCGAGGCTCGCCGCAAGACATCGAAGGCGCCGTCGTGGGCGATCGCATCGTCTTGCTTCAAACGCGTGCGCAAATTTGCTAAATTGTTTCAATAGACGCTATAGTTTCGCTACATATATCTACTCTAATCGCATGCCTTCGCACAATCGACTGACGACGTCCGCGACGTCTCTCGACGCGCGCAATCGCGCGGCATTCGCGTCGTGCTTCACCGCCAACGCGCGCATCGCGCTCGCCGCAGCGTACACTACTCGCCTATCGTCAGCACTCAGCTCGCTGTCTTTTAATTTAGCACGAGCGCGAATGACATCACCGAGGATTTCCATAGCTCCGGCGTCGCCAGCCGCACCTGCCGCGCTCGTGTTGGTGGCTAAATTTCTCAACGCGCCGATGGCTTCAACGCAGTGACGATCGCGCGCGAGTTCGCACAGTTTTGGCACCAAACCGATCGTTCGCGCCTTTTCTCGATTCTCTGCGTTTGCGCACACGAGCTCGCGAATCGCCGTCGCCGCTTCAATACGTTCGCTCTCGACGTTTGCGGCGTCCAATCTAGCCGCGAGCGCGCTCAACACCTCCGCCGCGGCACCTCGCTTGCGAACCGGGCGATGCGCCAACTGCACCTCGCTCTTTGCGCTCAGCGAACCGTGCACCCAGGCGTTGGAGACGTCAGTTTCAAGCGATGTTAAATTCGCCCCGGCATCTCGCAACTCGGCTAAAATTTCACTCGATCCCGCGACGAGCGCCCACGCTGCGGGCGTGCGCTTCCAACGATCCCACGACTCCAAGCCACCTTTGCGTGTCTTCAAGTGTTTACACACGTTTGCCGCGACGCGCACGGTACTCACATCCCCGCTCCGCACTGCTAAGTGACAAATCGTTTGCTTATCCGCGTCCTTCGCTCCCGCTGGAGCGCCGGCGGCGAGCAACATTTCTAACATTTCAGAGTTCCCGCGAGCGGCGGCGACGTGCGTCGCGAGCGTACCGGCTGAGGCGGATGATGAACTTGCATCCGCACCGGCGGCGAGTAAAGTTTGCACTACGTCCACGGCTTCGTCGGCGAGGCTCGCGGCGGCGGCTCGAAGGTGCTCGCCCGATGCTTTGACGCCGGTCGCGAGCAAAGCGCGAACGACGGGGGCGACGCCGCGACCGCACGCCGCGAGCATGCGACGATTCGCAGATGTATCTCGCTGTGGCTCGACGGCGGTGGACGCGGGAGCGTTCACGTCGGCGTCTATACCTTGCGCTCGCAAATAATCAACGTAATCGCGAAGCACGGGTCTCGCGAATATTTCGCACGGTGCGAACGGGCCGTCGATGACGTCGAACGCACACGCCGCGGGTTCTTCGCCGTCGTTGAGCAGCGCCGCAGCTTCGCCGTCGCGTAAACCAATTCGCGCTTCGCGCACAATTTCGCCACGCGCGGTATCGCGCGAGCGCACGATTCCGTCGTCGCTCGCCAGCGCTTTTGAAACTGCGAGAACGTTGAGTGAGGTTCCACCGAGCGCATCGAACGCGTCGAGGGCGCCGATATCGCTCGCGTCGCCGTGCCCCAGCGCGACAGCCCAAGCGTTCGCGACGACTGTTTCCAATCCCGCTTGCGGTTTCTCACGCTTAGGTCGAAACGCCTTCGTCTCGCCGCTCGCAAACCATTGAAGCAGTATCTGACGATTCGTTTTTCCACTCGAAGTCAAAGGCCATCGCGCGTGCTCGATGAAGACGTGTCGACGAGGCACCATGTGTCGCNGCAATCGTAGCTCGACGACGCGTTCGAGCGCGAACGCGTATAAATCTGCATCGCTCGACGCGTCGAACGTCGGCGAAGCTGCTCGTGCGTGGGAAGTCAGCACTCCCTCATTGGCATCGTAGAACACGACGGCGTCGTCGCATAGTGCGGGGCACGAACGAAGCGCGGCTTCGATTTCATCCAACTCGACGCGATGACCGCGAATCTTGACTTGGCGATCGAGTCTACCGCGCAAATACAAATCGCCTGCGTCATCGATGTACCCGCGATCGCCCGTGAGATAGACGGTACCGAATGGTGAGTGAACGAACGCACGTGCCGTGCGTTCGGGGTCGTTCAAATACCCGTCTGCGACGCAAATACCGCCGATGGCAACTTCGCCTTCGACGCCGCGTCTCTGCGCGAAGGATTGCACCGCCAATTCGCCTTCGCGCATTTCATCCACGACGAACACGCTGGCAAATCCTTCGTACGCTTTCCCCGCCCGATTCGTGCTTTCGTCTTCTGCATTGCGCATTCTTGCGTACGTTTGCACCACAGTCGTTTCCGTGGCACCGTACACGTTGTACAACGCCACGTCGTCGGCCCATAGTGCGATTGTGCTCTCGCGCATGCGCTCCCCCGCCAGCGATACGCATCGCAACTTCGGTGCGTCCACGATCCCACGCGGAAGTCGCGCCAGCGAGAACATCGTCGGCGTGCAACACACGTGCGTGACTTCGCCCTCTCGCAACACTCTCGCGAAATCGTGTTGAAAAGTCGCGCGAGACGCGACGACGACGGCGGCGCCCGCCGCCGCCGCCGCGCACGCGTCGCCGTGCCACAAATCGAACGTCGCGTTCGACGCCAAGCACACCCGCGAGCACGCGTCGATCTCTTCCACCTCACACTTCGCCCGCGCGTACGCCATCGCGCGTCGATGCGTCGCCGCGGCGCCCTTGCATTTTCCCGTCGTCCCGCTCGTGTACGCAATCCAAATTTCGTCGTCCTCTCGCGTCTCGTCCTCTTCCGCCTCGATCGCCTCCGCGCCCGCATTAATCACCTCCCACACGCGCACCGCGACACCGTCTTCTCCTAACACCGATTTTACCGAGTCTTCATCGCCGTCGTTCGCGCACAGACACGTCGTCGCGTTCGCGTCCCGCGCGACGTCCCGAATCCTGCTCGCCGGCGTCGCCGCGTCCACGTTCACCAAACTCTTCCGCGCCCGCGCGCACGCGTGCAGCGCCACGAACGCCTCGACGCCGTCGCGACAAAAGCTCAGAACGCGCGGATGGCGGTCGGCGCGCAAGACGCGCGCGAGGGCGTCGATGACGCCGTGTAACTCGTCCCAAGTGAAGAAGCACTTTCGGTTCTTCTCGCGCGCGTTCGGGACGAGGACGCACGCGATGGCGCTCGGGCGCTCGCGTGCGTTGCGACGAAGCGCGGCGTCGAGCGTGGGGGGCGACATTCCGGGATTCACGCCATCGGGTGCGTCGAGCGAGGCGGCGTGTGCGGCGCGTCGGCGCGGTATAACTGTGGTGCGTTATAACAAGGATCAAGGCGCTAATGTCGTGATCCCAAGCGCCGCTATAGGGTAAATTAATAATTGAACTTTGTTTGATGACGATCACGTCTTTTTCTTTCGGAAACGCGCCAACAATCCGGACGATTTCACCGGTGCCGGCGCGGCGGGAGCGACGTCGTCTTCAGCGACGACGCTAGACGCCGCTGCGAGGAGCTCGCCCGCGCCTGAGGTTTTCTGTTGAAGATCATCTTGGATGATTTTCTCTTTTGCACTCGCATTGAGCGAGCGGTTACGAATGCGCACGCTCGCGTTCTCGGCGCGCCGTTTGGCGAGAGCGCTGTCTTCCTCCACCGAGTGCAGCGGCAACTGGTTGAGTGCATCTTCGACGCGGTCGTCACTTTGCATGGAAGCCTGGAAGGCGTTGAATTGTTTGCTGATGGTTGCCTTTGTGCTGGTGAATGACTTGGCGTCTTTCGCAATCTTTCGTTTATACGCTCGCGTGTCCGTCTTGACATCGGCTGGAACCTTGTACAACGCCGTGTTGAGAATGGCGGCGATGTCGTACTTTTGACGAAGCATTTCTTTGGCGATGCCCTCAGGACCGAGATCCAGGGCGACGTCTCGGATGTTCTTCAGCGTGGCCAAAAATGCGCGCTTTTGCCCAGGTTCTGCCACGAAAGCGAGCCATTCGTACACGATGTCGTGATATTGCTTCTGCACCGTCTGATGCACGGCGTCGGTTTGAGATTCGTACACGGCGACCAATTCAGGATCAAACTTTTCTTGGTAAAGCTCGTCAATCAGTCCTTGGGCGACGCGCAAAACATCGGGCTGTAGCACCCGCAAGTTGTATTCCATCGTCTCGGCACTGCGTGGTTCAAAAACCACGCGAAGTCGCTCGATGCTCTCGCTGAGNGCGGGCGTGTCCTCCGCCTTCGCCTCGAGTAGCATCAGACGGAATTTCTCGCCGCGGACGGCGTTAAACTGCAGGAATCTTCGGAAGATGCGAATGACTCTGACCTTCGCCACGCGCAAGAATTTGACAAATCTCGCACTTCTCGCACCGGTGACATTCGTCGTGATGTTCACTGCGAAGAGAATGAACTGCAACATGATGACTAAAAAGTCGATGCAGTTGAAAGTATCGCGCAGGTACGCGCCATCGCCAAGAATGAAACCCATGGCAATGATTTTCACGGCAGCTTCCAAAACAAAGATACCGTTGATGAACGAATTGAACCACACGATGCGCACGTACGCAGATGACGTGAAAGTTTCGTCGTATAAGACAGACTCCGAAATGAGACAACCGACGCTCATCATCACGGTGGCTGTGATGAGACGGTCAAAAACTGGATGACGAACTGTGCGCCAGCACCAGTATCTGAACGCTGAATCTGAAGCAAAAATGTAGCACGAAGTTCCTTGCGGTCCACTTTCGTGCGTGCCGATTTTATCTGGTTTGTAAATATCGGTTTGCGTGTTGTACTTGAGCAAGAAAAACAAGCGCTTCATCCATGGGAAAAACTCGACGACGACGATGACGGTCAAGACAATCGTCGTGCCAGCCAAACCACTGATGATAACGTACGTGGCGATCTGCGTAGACACGTCATCCATGATACCAAGCTGGAAGTAGAACCCTGCGATGAGCGTGATTGAGTTCATGAATGTCGCAAGCATTTCCGCTACGTTCAAGTTCACACTCACGTAAGGATTCCTCGTGCTCATGATCCCGAAAGTTACGAAGACAACCATCGAGACGAATGATTGCAACAAAATGTCGTTCGGGAACAAAACCTTGACGCCAACGATGGAAAACTTTTTGCCTAGGTCAACACATATCCATAGATAAAATTGTGGACGAAGGCAGTTGTACATCATACCGTAACGTGCATTGAATTGTTCAACCTGATCGGCGCGAGCCTTCTCAATCTGAGACGCTCTCGTGGCCAAGACGTGCACGCGCGGTCGCGTCTTTGAGCTTGATCGATGGACGTAAAGCCAGCCAAATGCGGCAAGGAACAAACCAACCGGATAGAGAATGAAACCAATCAACGCAACAGGCTTCCACTGCAAGTGCTTATCAAAATTGCATCTTATCTGTGGATCCGCCACCAATAACACCGACTCAGTGTTATCTTTGCATTCAAAGTACTCGATCGCGGTGCGGCTCAAGAGCATGTAACCCCACCACATGACGATGACGAGCGAAGGAATGGCGCGGTTGACGTTATCCCGGATGATTCTGGCGCTCACAGCCTTTTGCTTTACGAGCTCTTCTATTTCATCCTTGGTTTGCCTCAGCTTTCGCTCAGTCTTGGACTGTTCTTGCGAGCTTTTCGCCCGCAAATCCGCCTTGCGTAACTCTTCGACGCTCTCTTTGAAGACTCTTTTTCGCAACCCTTCGTTTTTAGTATTGCCGTACAGATGCAGCTCAAGTGCGTTGTAGTCGTCTCCTTTGCCCTTCAAATCGGGGCGATCAAACGGTAACCCATCGCGAGCGATGGCGAGATCAGTCCATTTTTTGGCGTCGACGTCAAATTCGTGGAGCAGTCTTCGACGCTCAATCAGTCGCCGTCGCTGCACGTTCGCATAAGCTTGATTCGCAATCTCTCTCCAGCAGCGTAAAATGATGGCGATGCCGAGGACGAACACCCAAACAAAAGGTGCGAACATGGTCGTCGCGAATCGCGTGAAGTAGTCCCAGGTCGAAACGCAATCTAAACCAAGGATTTGTAAGTCTGCCACGGCGAGCGACGCGACTTGCATCCAACGCGCGAGCGCTTTCGGCCACGGAATTTCAAAGTACTGCATTTGAGCAGTGATTTGCGTGAATGACAGCAAAATCGTCAAAGAAGGAATAGCTGGGTGTGTTGCGAGTTCGAACATGGCGTAAAGCGCAACGCAGTACGCCAGTATCACGAAGAAGATTCTTACTTCTTGCACTGGGTCACACGCTTCGCAGAAGGACGCGTAACGATAGTGATCTTTCGCACACTTTGAGCAACCATCTCCGACGTACGCGGGAGAATTTGTCACATTATTGGCGTAGAACCGAGGTTGCGCACATGCACCAGTGCGTACTTCGTCCTTATCAAACTTCTCTTGACAAGCCAAGCCCGGGATACAGGTGAGGTTTCGTTTTCCATTTGTGCTATCTTGCCAAAATCCATCGTACGGAAGAGGTGTGTACTGACCGAGTTCGGTACATTTGACGCGATCGAGCGCGCAAGGATGGCACTGCGGGCTGTTCGAAACGACAAAACCGATATCGCACAGGCAATCTGAAACGTCGTCGCTTCCTGATGGTGAACGCGTGTTCGCTGGGCATGGTGTACAGACTTGCGATCCGGCGGTGCTCGCGTACGTATCCGCGGGACATGGCACGCAAATAGTCGAGCCCGTGGCGGAGGTGTAACTCCCCGCCGGGCACTGCACGCAGCTTTGTTGATCGGCTATGTTCGCCGAGTTGAATGAACCAACTGGGCACAAATCGCACGTTTCTCCATGGTCAGCGTTGACGCTTTCACCTCCTCTGCACATGGCACTGATTGTCATCGCGACGTCGTCGCCTCGCGCCGACGTCGTTGTATCTACCGCATGCCATTTGAACGTGATTGGTCCGTGGATGTATTCTCGAGGCTTGAAAAGCAGCATTACAGCCCCATTCGCGGCGTCACCGATGGTATCACCAGCGGCGAGCGGCGTGAGTCCGGTGACGGAATCTGATGTGTAAGAGTACACTGTCGTCCCGGTGGAGTTGTAATATGTGCCATTCGGGGCGACGTATCGATAAAGAGTACCAGCGTACCCAGCTGTACCTCGTGCTGCATCTGACGACGCTATAGTCGGCAGTTCACTTAGTACGTACCGTATTGTGTCGTTCACAGCTTGGTCGACATCGTACGCCAAGAGCGCCACCGCGGTCACTTGGTCGTGATAAATAGCAGCCGTTGTCAAAGCTGAAGTCGACCCACATGACAAAAATATATTTTGATGATCGATGACGCTGTCAAACTTGGACAAATCATTGATAAAGGGCAAGTAATTGTAAAACTCCAAGTCTCTTCGCTCGGGATTGATCAAATATCGCATCGTCTTGGCGCGGATAATTTGATAACCCATGAGCACGCTCAGTTCCGCCGTTCGTCCTTTGAGATCGTACGTCGGATCGGCTGAGGACTTAAGAGTAGAGTTCACTCCGCATGCGCCTTGTGGCGGCTGATCGACTTGCGAGACCGTGACGGTGATAGTGGTGAGATCAGAAGTAGACCCGTGTGGATCGGTGACGAGGTATTCGAACACATCAACGCCGTAATAGAATGGAAACGGTTCATATGTGAACGCCTTGCCGTAGGGCGAGGCAGCGATACCGACTTGCGCAGCGACGCCGAGCGTCGGCTGTAACGCGAGCGATGGGAGCGTGTGTCTCAGTTGCAACGGGGATTCGGAATCCGCCGTGTCGAAATTGCTCGCCACGCCGACAGATTCAGGCGTGGTGAACGTCATCGCGTTGGCACTCGGTCGAGAATTCGTCTCTGAGGTGAGTCGAACCCAGACCCAGGCGTTTGCGACGTTGGAAACGCGACCAGATAAATCGATAGCGACATATTTGAAGGACGTCACGTTGAATCCCGGATGATTTTCTCGCGCAAGAGTGTTGAAATCGAAGTTGGTGCCGTAGTTCGCCATACGCTCTGACACGCGCCTGACGAGATCAGAACTCGAGAACGCCGTGTACTGGAACGTTGCATTTTCGGAATATCGCTTCCCTCCACTCATTTGCTGAGTGTCAAGCTGAATACCCGCAACATTCAGCTCCGGTTCTTCAAAGATTTGATATCGAAGAATATCGTTCGTCATCTCCGTGTTGGTGGAATCTGCATCGGTGGCGCTGAACGTGAAATACTCAGCAGAGTTCTCCCACACATCGACGTTAATATCTTGCGCCACGGGATTCGTCTCGCCGTTGCCGATGCGAATCTCTACAGTGGCGTATTTCGACTGCAACGGGCGTTCGTTTGGACCGGTGTATCCATCCCACGTAAAGTACACNAATCTGTCGTCGCCGATCATGTTTGGATACGGCGCATAATCAAACTGTCCGGTGGCGGTGTTGAACGTCAAGTCACCCTTGTTCGGTAAGCATGAAATATTGAACGTGAACGTATCGCCATCAGGATCTGATCCTGGAACAGTTTCACCGGTTAACCCTCCGACGCGAGGATCAGCAAGATACACAATCTTGTTCTCAGCTAGCGGGGGGTCGTTGACGGGTTGGAACACAACACGTTGCAAACCGCACCCTTTGTTGTTGAGCGCTTCCGGATCTTGACAGCAGAACATGATGTATCGATCATCCGCTGTCATTGCCGGTCCAGCATTCAACAGCACCAGGTTTCGCATCGCACGCAAGTACGCCGCCGGCGGCGCCAGGCCGGCGAAAGTCACTGTACGCTGAGAGTCGGTGAACGTGGCGTCAATGTCCACGAAACCGGCTGGCAAAGATGTGTTCCAATACTGATAGTATTCGACGATTGCCGTTTTGTTATACGAGAATGTATCTCCAGCCATGAAGTTGTTTGCGATATCCGTGATGTTCACGACACACTGCGTCCAATTATAATTGTCAACGTCATAGGCTTGAAGCGGTGCGTTGAGCGTCAGACTCTCTTTCTCTGTGTAAATGAGCGGCAAGTCGATATCGATAATCGGTGGATCGTTCACACCTTCGGTATCGATATTTAGAATTGGTCCTTCGACGATGGCCCCGAACTGATCCACCACTCGAGTGTTCATCATTCGCGTCGCACCGGTGGGATCTAGACTGATGTCCGAAAACGTTATGTTGTTCACAGCCCACACAAATTGAGAAGTCGATGCAGGAGCCGGTGCAGCCGGTGCCTGCAACAGGCGACGGCGTTGTGATGGGTATGGGTACTTTCCAAGTAATTTTCTACCAGCTGCGTTGGCCAAATCTGCTTCCGGGAGATATGCCGTGTTCGTGAACGTCATGACTTGCGTTGCGTTATTGAAATACCCTCGAAGACTGGGACCGATGATACATCCGCCTGGTGCAGAGAAGTTGCCTCCATCCGTGCAATTGAGCGAATACGAATCAGTCAACGGCGATGCACCGGCAAGAACGCTCACCTCAAGGATGTACACGTCCGAACCAAATGTATTCGCCGCTGCCGGGAGGATTTCGAAAGAATTCGCAAAGGCGCTCATCGGGGCGGCCTTTTCAACAAACAAGCCACCATTNGCTGTGTTGTTGACGACAAAGCTCGATGATGAGATACCGAGGCAATAGGTACCAGAAGCGTCCGTCAAGCCTTGCATACCACCATCGATTAGCGATAGCGGTAGCTCGAGTTTATCGATGACAGACCACTGCGTGGTGTAAAATAACCGTTGTACTTTGTCCAAACTCACCGAGTACGCTTCAGAATCTGGCAGCGTCGTGAAGTTCGTCATGACCGGATCGTGACCGGCAGCGCTTAAACTCGCGACCTGAATACCGCCACAGGTGGCACTGATGTTCCAACAAGATGAAAGTTGCTTCATACTAGGCGGGAACGTTATCTCCGTGTTGTTTAATTGGTCAGCGGCGAAAGTACAATTCGCGTGATCATCAAACGAGATGAGACCGCATGAACCGGAGCAATCACAAATATGCACGGGGTAGCACGTTTGATTCAGTGCTTGATACACATCATCATCTGAAGTCATATCTCCACATACATATGCCGTGCGGGCTTCCGTCAGGTTGTCATAGCTGATGGCGGAGACCATCACCGGCTGCGGAATGTTCCAATTGTTGGGCGTAAAACTCAGCGACGTTGTCCCCAACACAAGGTGTTTATTCGCCTTCAGAATCGCGAGTTGAGTCGCGTTGTAATTCATTTCGCTGAGCGAAACGACGACAGTTGCAGAGGGTGCACTTGACAGCGTGAATCCCAAAGATGAGACCTGTGTCGTCACATCTGTCGAGCACGGCTCATCGATGAGAACAGTGTTCTCCGCGCCGTTGCCGAGCAATAAACCGGCGACGTCGTACTCGACGATTTCGACCGGCAGGGCACTACCACCGAGATTCGGGCTCAATGCGAGGTAATCCGGATCATCAGTGCCGTACACCACATCGTGCCAAATTTGAACGATGTCGTTCGTCACGGGCACGTTGTAGTTACGCGGGAAGATGACTTTGAACTTCGTCGGACCAAAGAATCCAGCCTCAAGTGTCACCTGTCTCGGAGAGATGGTGGCGTATCGAGCGTAATCTGTGTCTGGAATATACGGTCGAAGGGTCACTGTTTTGCACAACGCCGTAGTCGGTGTGATGGTGTAAATACCCGTTTCAATCTGTTCATTCACCTTCCACGGTTCGAGCGGCAACGTGCCGTTTGGCGCATCTGGCGGCGTCACGATGAATTCTGTGTTGTCAGCATTTCGAATGTACCATCCCGCGGCGTTGGCGGTTTCGAGGATGGTCATATTCGGCGGCGAACTCGAGATGCCGTTGTACATTGAATCCAAGGAAGTGACTTTGGCGCCAACTTGCAACGTCACATCTCCGCACTTGGTGTCGTCGCCGACGAGCGTGACGATGCAAGTCACCGGCACCGAGCACTCATCAGCACTAAACGTCCAAACAGGACCTTGGGCACCGCAATTGAACGACGCGCTGCCGTACAAGTCGGCTCCGAAAGCGTCTGGTAGCGTTGCTAAGGACACTTGAACGTCTGATGTCGGTTGAGACGTTAAATACATGTCAAACTCGTAGTTGCTCCCGGGGGGGCCGGTGATTTGCGCCTTGGTAAACGCTAATCCAACCTTTTGCAAATCTGTCACGTACACAGGAATTTCTGGTACGACGAGATCGCCGCACGTCGTCGCGGATTCTACGCTCACTGTGATCGGAACGTAGCGATCAAGCGCGGCGACGCACGAATACACCGGAATGATTGGGACACGTTGCGCCAAATTGTAGTTGGTTTCGTTGAACGTCAGAGTGACGGACGCTGGAGATGAAATTTGCGTCAAATCAGAGCTCGTCAGCGTCACGCGCACGTCATCGCCTCGCACCGCCGCTTGCAAGTAGATATCTGCGTATACCGTCGTATCTTCAGCGACGGAATAGTTCAACAAAGCGATCACTGCATTCGCGCTGCACGAGAGAGTGCGCTCCAAGGGTCGATTGTTGGGGTCATACACGATGACGCCACACTCGTCGTTATCTGCGATGACGACCGTACGGTTTGGATCGACGAGCGCGTCATAGCGTACATCAAGCGATCGTACGTCAAACTTCAACTCTTCTGTGTGTTGATCTTCGACATAAATGTCATCAACCGCCTTGACACCGACTTCTTGCGCTACGTTCCACGTGATGGGCGTGAAGACTAGCGTCACCGAGGAGACGTAATCCGTAAGACTCAGCGCCTGATCAACGAGGACGACGTTCCCGATACCACTGCGTTCACTGATCGTCACCGAAACATCTGCGGTCGGGACTTGCGTGAGCTTCACCTGAATGACATCCGTGTAACCGCCCTCTTGCGTCGCAAGCGAGTTGATGAGCATGTCCAACCCAACGGTTCGTATCCATCGACTTTGCGCCTCGGTTTGGGAGTTGCCGAATCGATCGAAAGGCACGAACCATACGTCGTAGTTCGTACCCGCGAGAAGACCAGTGATGTTTAACACATCTTGGCCCTTGCCACCCGCACCAGCTCCCGGAGAAGGCGTGGATGATCCAAGATATTCCTTAACACCGCTGGCCACAGCGCCAGTACCCGCTGCTCCGGTGCCTGCTTGAACTTCCAAAGGCGTCGGCTCCACCGCACCTCTCGGCAAGACGACGTAGCTGACGTTGGAGAGTTCGTCTACGGCAAAGGTAAAGTCTACGGTGGTAGCGGTGACGTACTCAGTTTGCAACCAAACGATGGTGGGCGCATCTTGATCAATGTCAACGCGTTGCGTGACGCAATTGAGCGAGCCCGTGGCGTTGACTTGCTGCGAGTACAATATGGATGTGTGATCGACTAAGTCCTTCAGCGTCACGCTGAATAAGAAACAATCGTTGATATCCTTCAGAATGTTCGGGTCATCCGTCGAATTCTTCACGATGTAGGGACCCGCGCGCCACTCGCTAGACGTACCCACTTGCGAGACATCGGTGGCGTTGAGCGTTACGCCGCCAAACGTCACCGTCGGCGCCACAACTGCTTCGCTGGCGATGATATCCAAGTACAGCGCGTCGCCGAGACCAGCCGATGGATCATTAGCGCCAGTGGTGAAGGCGTAGACGTACGTCGCGACTGGGTCTTCCAAATCGAGTCGGACCACTCGCGGAAAGTTTACGTCAGACGTAAAAGTCGTGTTCCACACAACGTCTTGCAATCCATCGTCGTACGTAAAACTCCAAGGAACGACTGGCCAGTCCTCCGTACCCCACGCATCCGTGATGCAGTGAGTGATGAGATAATAGGTGTGGGTCGTACCCGGGACTACCAAGGCGCCACCGGTTGTGGTGATGTTCCACAGACTCAATGCGTTGTTCGTAATATTGCCCATGACGATGGCTTTCAGTTCGACGGCGAGAAGAAACCTCATCTCCATCATGAGACAGTCGTTTTCGTTCCCAACTTCCAAGTGCCCCGGTCGATCGCTGTAGAACAAGACCTCCAATGGAATGTCTCGGTCTAAAGAATAAATCACGGCGTCCGTATCACCAACGAGCGTCGATGTCGTCACCGAGTTGCACGCGAGATCCAGGCAGATGACGGAGAAGGTAATCTCGCCCGCCGCTACACCACTGTTCTCATCAATGTACGCCTCCGCCACGCGTTCGGAGCCCGTGCCGGTGATGTTTGCAGTGATGCCACCGATAGTTGCCGTGCAGCTACTCAACTCTTCCGCGGCGTCGATGGCGACGCGAACGGTACACCGCTTCTGACACGTCTTGTTAGCGACTTCGAGGCTGTACATCGCCAAAGAGTCAAAAGTCGGCGCAGTCCGATCGATGATGACGCGATCCCCACCGAGCGTGACGACGCCATCTGGAGATAACGTCTTCAGTTCAGTGTAGCTCGTGTTGACGGCGTCGAGATACGCGGGCACAGAGCTTTTGATGCCGTCAAACGTGAAGTTTGCGGGTCCTTCAATCGTCGTCGACGACACGACGACGTCACACGTAAACGCATTCGTACCAAAAGTTGTCAACGTGCACGCTTCGCCAGCGAGGGTGTACGCAGTGGGATTGGAAACGTCCGCATCCATCGTAACGTCGAGTATCAGCGTATCGCCAACTTTGGCGTATGCGTTGCTGCACGTGTTCGAACTCGTCTGCCCAATGCTGGTCGCGTCCGGGCGCACGTAGTCAAAGCACACATCTGAAGTCGGGTCGACGGCGTCGGTAATCTCAAACAAGTTGCCACCGCAATCCGAAATGGAACACTCAAACGGAATCGTGACGCCTCGTGAACAATTCGCCCACAGATTTAATTCGAAAACCTCGGGCAAAAGTTCGTGACGTCGCTTCTGCTCCTCAGACGCCGCAATGCGCGTCGCAATCGCGGTGTCGACTGCATTCACCGAAGTCCGTGTGGTTGACCACAGCGCGGTGACGCCAGAGCTCGCGGCGCGTGTCTGCGTCATCGTCACCGATTCGCCGCCGATTGTGCAATTCATCCCGCGAGGGTTCCCTTCAAATTCGAGCGTAAGCGATACGGGCTGGTTTTCCTTGACGACGAATTCGCCGTTGTCCGCCGTAAGCGCGGCGCGAAGCAAACAGCTCGTGTCGCGAGTCAAGACGGCGTCCAGGCACGGCGCACCCGCGACGAATGTACCCTTATTTGCGTGCAACACGTCCAAGCCGCTCTTGTCTTGCATGCAGCACGCGGTACCGGTGAGAACGCCATCAATCAACGGAAGAGTGTCATCTACTGGAAACGTCACCTTCCACTCCACAGAGAGTTCCCGAGCGACGAGCGCCTTGGCGTTGTACGAGCTCCAGAACCCAGATGTCGGTCGCCCTGTCACTGGTGAGATTGAGTGATCCCGGCAATCTTGCGCCTGGCAATATGCGCCGTCACTAAAGACTTGCCGGCACGTGTCTTGGCAGCAATCGCCACCGTCCCAGCATCCGTCGCGATTGTTCAACGTGGCGGATGGGTCGCAGACGCCGTCGCGCACCGTCGATTCGGACAGACAATCCACCGTCGGAAGCGTGGGCCACATGACAGGACTCACCGCCACGATGTTGGCCTCGGGTACGGTATACACCGTGCCGCTAGTGTCGGTAAATCTGATGGTTGGTTTCGAGACAAGATCGCGGGCCGAGGTGCTCACGATATAGCGGGCTTCGGATTGATCGCCGAGCGTTGGGTTGCACATGCACGTACCCACACCTCCTGGACATTGGTCTCCCGGAATGGCGGTACCACCGGCGGTGACGTTTGCAACAGTGAGCGTGGTTGTCGTGCGGTGTACCACGACGGCGGCATCGTTACACCGTCCGCATGTCGATCGACACATGAGACCATTGGCGGTGCCACACGCGCCACCGCGTTGCCACCACAAATCTTGAGCCGTCATGAGATGATGTTGGAATATCCCACCAGCGACGATATCGTGCCGCGACAAATCTGTCTTCAAGGTTGCCAGATTTAACGCCGACAGCGATGTCGATGATGAGTTGGCGTAGCACGAAAACAGTGTGGACACGTTACCGCTCGGTGACGTCGTCAAAAAGTTGTTGAACGTTTGAACGACGTCGCCGACAAAGTTGATACTTGGTTCGAGAGCTCGTTGCGCAGTCGTCTGCGCAGCGTGCACGATTGAACAAGATGGCGGGTTCCAATCCGCGCACGCACTTTTAATGCCAGTATTCGTCGCGCGATCCATGAATCCAGTCGCATCCCATGTGAGCGCGCCTACCGGCGTGGTCCCGTCGACGACGTATTCAGCCGTCCATATTGTCGCGTACTGCGTTCCTCCTGCATTAAGCACCGTCGATGGGAATCGTCGACGACTCGGTCCCGATGTTTCAACCGCCGTTGCAGACGGCGTTGCGGTCGCGAATAGCGTAATTGTAGGCGCGGTGATCATTTCGCTCGCTTCAAAGTACAGTCGAACAGTGTCACCGACGGTGGCCAGTTTTGAATCGTACGTGTTGTCGCTGGTGAAATCAATCAACTGTAGCACCGGCGCTGTGCCGTCGATGAGACAAGCTTCGCTTTCGGGGCCGAAAAACTGCGTTACTACTTCAACGCCGGTGTTAGTTCCGGTATCGGTGATTTCAGCACAGATGCTGAGAGCGACTTCGCCGTCGCAAGCGTCTGACGGAATGGTCGCCGTGGCTCTCCAGCTCGTCGAGCCTCCCAGATCCGTGGGCGTCACCGTGACACCGGAAATCTTGACGCAACCCGACGGAATCGTCACTGCAACATTGGTGGAGAAATCAACCGTCACACTTCCGCCTGGTTTGACGACCCTCGGTGACGGGCTAGCGCACGTCGCAGACGTGACTCGCGGCGCATCGACATTCACTGAACAATTCACATTCCCAGTGAGCACGTTGTCATTGGACAAGTAGTTCCCGTGCGACGTCGTGTCGATGTTGCCGTACTCATCCTCGCCGTTCGTAATCACGAAAGGCATCGGGCTACCGCCTAACCAGTCGGAGGGGACTGTGATCGGTGCAATCCAAACGGTGTGAAATCCGCTCAACGCGCCGGTTTGCGCAATGACGCCGCCAACCTGCGCGCCAAACGCGCTCACAGTCGGGCGCCATGATGGTTCCACCGCATACGTGACGGTTATCGTAGATTGGCTTCCTATGACTAACGCACACGAAAGCGGGACAGCGGCAGTCGGCGTGGGTGCGAGGTTATCGACGATGATCGGGTCCTTGTCTGAGCCTAGGTATCCGTCGTCCGTGCCTCGCGCCGTGCCCGTAAAGGTTGACCCGTCCGTGGCTCGCACGTTGCTGACTTCAAGCTGTAACGTGTAAGAGTTACTGGATGGAAATGTCGCCGCGGCTGTACCCGCACATGTGAGTGTCCAAACCAACGAGCTTGGAGACGTCGGATCCGTCGCCGTCATGACGCACGCAGAAGGAAAGTTCGCGTACGCGTTGGTCGCTGTGTTCCACCACTTCACCGTTGGCTCCATGATTTCGCCGTCGGCTTCGATGTGGATGGTAGCGATACAACCTGGGCCAAACTTTTTCGTCGTCGTACTTCGGTAGCAAGACGTTAGACCGCGTACTTTTATCAAACCTTGACTCGGAATCGCCGGCGGCAATGTGAAGCAATACAAGTTGTTCCATCGCTCACCCATGACGAGGTTACCTGACCTGTCGACGGCGCGAATGAATTCGCGAACACCACATTCAAGATTCTCGAGTGTGGTCATTTCTTTGGCATCGAAAGTACGGCAGCTCGTCCAGGTGGTGATGTATTCAGCTTCATCGTGTTCGTCGGGCGGCAAAATGTGCGGGTCAAGTTTGCACAATCCGTGGAGATGACACGTGCCGTAGCAATTTGTTTCCGCACCTTCCACGGTCCACTTGCGAACGACGACCGGCGAACTGAACGTCACTACGGTTCGGAGTTGATGACCGATTTCAATCTTTGTCAAACCGTTGCCTGCCGCGGTCACCGGTGTGCCCGGAGTGGACAAGTCGCAGGTCGAGCCGCTGGGCAAGAGAACGTAAGAGACACTTGAAATGGACGGCGGATTCAACCACGTCGGACCAGTTCCGGTGAGGGTGAGCTCGGCGTTGTCCGTAAAGTAAGGCGCACCCGAACGTTCGCGGTACACTACCTCATACGTCAACGCGCCGTCAGGTTGCGGAACCAGGTTTGCGCCGTTGACGCGAATGGTGGCGACGAGCGTACTTGGAATGTCCGGGAACGCTATTGAAAACTCATTGCCATCCCACGAATAGGCAGCGCTTGGGAGGGTCGCTAGACTCCCCGCGAACGCTGCACTCTTCGACGTGAACTGAGCATCATTGCCGTTGCCGTACGCCACGAGCGCTTCGTTGAGAGACTGTCGCGCGGACGTCTGCGAGTTGTACTCGATGGCGACGTCCGAATCTGGAACAAGGACGCCACCGATGAGCACACGTCGCACGTCAATCGGCTTGTTTCCAGTCAGTTTAATGTAAATCGTGGAGTATCGGTTAACGTAAGATTTTCGCACGCCTTTCGTGTCCACCCCCCAAGACTCTTTGGTGACGCTGAGCGTCACGGCGTTTGGTCGAAGACATCCACCGTCGACGTTGAGAGCGCCTGTGGACGGCAAACCGACGGTACAACAGTGGCCGGCATCAGCGCAGCACGTGCCCCGAGATTTGCAAGTCGGGTTGCATTCGCAGCCAGATGGCGCTGTACCTCCACATCGACCAGCACACGAACTCGTCGTGGGCGCCGTGTACGTAAGAGTATCCGCCGAGCTGATCGTCGCCGCCGGCGCAATCGCCGGATTCGTTCGATACGAAACTGTGACGACTTTGTTAGTGAAATCGGTCGCGGGTAATCCGAAATCGGTCGTCTTCAGCGTTAGTTTGTGAGTTTTCGAGAAGGCTCGACGGCTATCGCAGTAGCCGCACGAAAAGTCACACATACCGGCGTACTGGCACGTCGGGCATAAGTACGCCTGGCACGTCGCGCTCGTGGCAAAGCGCACGCACAAGTCGTCGCGAACCAAATCAGAGCAATCGATCGTCCACGCGTTATCATTTTGGAACGTAGACGAGCCAAAGCCAGTCGCCGCGTAGACGGAATTGCCGTCCACGGAAATGTCAGTAATGCCGATAGGGTACCCCGACGACACGGCGAGAGCGAGATAATTCCCGTACTCGAGCGTCGTCGAAGTCACGCTTGCGCTGTTAGCGCATGCCTGCGTGTCCACGGAACTATCCATGCAGTGTAACCCGAGAGGTCGGGCGAGCGAGACAGAACTTGGGCCCGTGCCGACGTTGTGAAGCATGAACCATCCTGGATAGTCTTCGGAATCCGTCGGAGAAAAGCTTCGACACGTCGTCGGATTCGTGAGCTTGTGTCCAGCCATATCTTCGCCGACAAACGTGATACAGATGACTTCGAGCACGCAATGAAGCGATGCGGAGTTATACGTGGCGGTGATGGTTTTTGTGTGCGTTCCCGTGAGAGTACCATCCGTCGTCAACGTCATCGACTGGGCGGAGACCATGCCAAAGTCGTACGTGCACAGGGGGCCTCGCGTATCCAATGTGTACGTCAGCGTATACAATTGTTCGCTCGATACGACGTCAACTTTCACTTGACCAGTGTCCTTGACGAGCGAGGCTGAGGTGACAGGCTCGCTCAAACGCACCGAAGTCAGAGACGGCGGCGTAAAATCCAAGACGACTTCAGACGCAAACGTCGGGCGACACGACGTGAGCTTGAAGCGTGTGATGCACAAGCTTGAAGCGTCGTGCGCACACTTGGTCGTACCGATAACCACCAGTGACCAAGACACGACGCTACCATCGACGAAGTCCGCTGAGAGACTGTCAACCGTACGCGCCATGGTTATCGTGCACGCATTCGGTGTACCCACGCATGTGGGCGTCGGCGGCGTGACGTAGACGCCCGCAAGTTTGGATTCGTGGATGCTCAGCACGGTGTTGGCGCTACTCGGTGGCAGCGGCAGCGTCACTGAGACGGTGACTGTATTCCCATTTTTGGCGTACTGATTATTCACGTTGTTACTAGTGGTTGAGCACGCGCCATTGGTGAGCGAAAACGCCGTCAATTCGCTCGCGCTTTGCAACCGAATCTTTTCAGCGTTGAAGACGTTCGTCGTAAACGTCGCCGTCGCCGTGTTCGCTTCCTGAATATCCTTCAGATTGTACACTTTGTACTCCAAAAACGTATTCAGAGCCGCGAGCGTCTGCGTCACCTCAAAGGTGAACGTCGCCGAGTACTTGTCAACTTTCGTCGCTCGAGCGGTGAGAACGTCGTTCAAAGTCACGTACACTCCAGCTGCAATATGCTCGTCAAAAGTGATGACGAGCGTGATATAATCACCAACGACGGCCACGTGCTCGGCGACATTGGTCGCCGGATTCGTGACGGTGGGGAACGTCGTACCGCTACTGTTAGCGACACGGGCGACAGTCGTGCTCGCGCACGAACCATCCGTGACAAAGCTCGCGCACGAAGGCGCCAGCGTATCTTGGACGGCCCAGACTGCCGACCCGGCTTGATTGAACGCGGTATCCGCGTTGCGCCCGCAGCTAATCGCGGGATCAAACGCAGCGCCAACGGCATCAGTTGACGTTGGTTTGAGATGATTGACATCCGCAGAGGTGTCCGCAGAGGTGAAGAAGGCTGCAGAGGTCTGCCAACCGCCACCCGTCGGCAACACGCGGTCGTCCATCGTGGTCAACTGCCACTTGATTTGAAGCGCTCCGTCGCCACCGACGACTTGATGCGATGTGACGTATCTAAAGTTGATCACCCAATAGTTGTACGCGTCTGTGGCTTTGTAGATTCGATCATTTGGATCCGAGCACGTAAGCGGCGCCTGAGCGGCGAACGAGCTTCGTCGCAAGTAGTACCTATTCGGGCACAAACGGCGCACCGAATAACGCTTACCGTTGGGTCGTAACCCGCGTTGGACCCAGAATCCAGTGCACGTAACAGCGGCGTTGGGGTAATTCGGCACATTGGGCACGGGTTGGCGATAGTTGTAAGACGTCTGAACCAACCAATCGAACCAATCGTCGTCGTTCGAAAACTGCGATCCGTCGTTGTACTCTTCGGCGGCGAGCGCGAGCAAGCCGCGCGCGCCGAGCCAAGTTTGCATGTCCGGATCGCTTGAGCACGGTCGCTCGACGTTCATGGCGCTCGCGACTTCGGAATGTGTCGCAGCCGGAAGGGCTTGATCGTTTCCGATGAGCGCGCGCACGCCCTTCACCGGTTGGTCAGTGTAGAATTGAATCTGCAGCATGTCGCCAACCTTGACGACGCGCCTATACTCGTTCCATCTCACGTTTTGCGGCTCGATGTACACTTCAATCACCTTCGGGTCTGCGGTCCAGTCACCTCTAGGGACTGAGTTCATCCAGCTTGGCACAATCTTCCCGGCGATGGGAATCGGCGTGCGAATAATCGCGTCGCCCGCCACCGCGGACGAGGCAATCACAACTGTAGCGTCGGCGTTGTTCGGAGATTTGCTCACTTGGCGCAACGCCGTCGCCGAATTACCAGCGGGGTCGACGCCTCCGAGTACGGCGTAACCCAAGGTACCCCAACCGTGACGACACCACGCAGACCAGAGAGGAATCCACAACGAGTTCCCGGCGTAGTGCTCCGCTTGGCAATCCGCGCGAGCGCTCCACGCCAACGCACCTTTACCGACGATATCACATGGATCGATCGTGTTCGCTTCCACTTTCCATGATTTGTGATATGTCGATGTCACGTAACTGGTTCCACCGAAACCTTGCGCGGTGCTCACGGCTTCTTGCGCTCGCGGACGGAACTCCTTCGCCATGCACTCCAACTTGCCGGTGAGTTTTCCGCCTTGCTCCGTGATCGTGATGGCTGATTGCGGAACGTGCACGCCACTTGAAGCGCTCGAGCGCATGTACGCGCCGTACGGACGAGAGACATATTCGGTCCAAGTGCCAGTTAATACGAGCGTGTCACCGATGCGATACTCTTTGGCGCTCGAGGCCACGTTGTCAAAGCCGTGATAATACACTGGCTTGGAACCTTGGTTCCCAGTCATCTCCGAAGAACTAGCGTAGCTCAGTGACCATGAGTCCGGTCGCGGTGGTGACTTATCATACAATAATCGAGCGGCGCTGAGTCGATCGGCCAAAGGTGAACTCGCGGTGACACCGGTCAGGGAGTTGATCGCCGAGTTAATTGTCGTCCCGACGTTGCCAACGGCGTCCGTAAACGTAATGGAAAACGGTAAAACTCCATCGCTGAGTGTGATGTCATTGACGAGCGCGTACGCGGCATCGACGTAGGCCGCGGACATCATGATTTTATAAGCATCGATCGCGAGCGTGACGTCGCGCGGCGCGGTTGCTCGCACCCATTTCGTCGCAGCTTGACCGCCGATGGTACCGCCGATGGTGGCGACGTTTTCCGACGGCGTAAAGATGACGGCGATGTAATCTCCCGCTTTTGCGTACTTTGCCGCCGTAACGTTTACATCCTTACCCGTGGACGTCGTAAGATCCGTACAGGACGATGGCGCCGACGACGGCGCGAGCATGTAGGATGGATTGACGACCCAGGCGTGACTGACAGTAGGCGCGGTGTTGTCCAACACGACGAGCGCGATGTCAGAACCCAACGGATGAGTGGACGTCTTAAACCCATACGATGCTGAGGTGAGCGTACTCGCCTGCTCAACCTTTACCGTGATGTGTCCAGAAGTCGCCATGCTAGCGCTGACGGTCACCGTCGCTGAATACTCCGCGCCGGCACCTGCAGAGACAATCTTCGAGCTCGGAACCGCGTAATTGCCCAACGTGATTCTTGGTCTATCTATTGCGTGCGACGCGCGCACGACGACGCGAATATTATCGCCATACTTTGCCACCTTGTACGGCGTCAACGTGCCATCGGCTGCGCCATCCAATCCCGTCAACGGCCTCACCAAAGACGTCGCTGCGTTGCTGCTCACCGTGTACACGGTTGTCAAATCCGCGCTCAACTTTTTTATTTGCATGCTGTACGCCCCCGAGACGAATTTTTGTCCAGAGACGACGATGTAATATGTCTTTTGCGTCGCCGTGAACTTCAGCGACCCACAGGATGCCGCTTGGAAGTTGGCGCACGAGACTTGCTTGAACCCACCGAATGGCGGGTAATTCAAACTCGCTTGCGCGTAGTTCTTCGCGTGAATGAAAACCGCGGTAAGCGAGATAAACGCAGAGTTCGCCGCCGTTGAGTCACCAGTGCCAGTGGGTGACATTGTGAACGAAACCGTGGCGGCGGCTTCCGCACTGGGAACGCTAAACTCAAAGCCAACAGAGCCGTACGAATCCGACGCCGTCGGCGGGTAGAATTCAAACGAGCCAATGTTGACGTTTGCAGAGGTGCGAGTGACGTCAAACGTCACGTTTTTCTTGGTGGACGCCAAAGAGTACTCGAAACGAGCCTCATACGTGGCCAAGCCATCGATCCACGGGGTGAATGTGAAAGTGATATCCCCATTCGCACCTGTAGTATCGTGCGTCCAATCCGCCGACGGGATGTCTACAAAGTCTTTTGTGTAGACGCCCACGTTGGTTCCCGTGGCGGAGCCGCACATCGTAATCTCCAGAGCTTCATCCGTCGCCGAAGCGTAATTCATAGTGTACACGCGATACCCAGATGTTGATCCTATATCACTCGCGGTTCTGCACGAGTCTTCAATTCTAGGGAACGGGAACACTTGCGTCGTATCGGTCTCGCCTGTAAACTCTCGTGGCAAACCAGTCATTCGCGTGCGCGACCCATCCGTTCTCGTCGTACCGACGATGTATTCCGGCAAGGTTTCCGTGACGTCTAGCACGTCAAAAGCTAAGCGATTGTCGGAGAGTGACTTAAACTGCACATCAGACGGAGTGTAGCTTCTATACGGGTACACGGTGTCCGCTAATGTGGCGCCCGTCGACGCCGTCGCCGTGAGATATGAGGGAATCGTGCGGTCGTATCCGTAGATTGCCACAAACGCCATGCGACAGCCCTCTATTACGGCGGCGCGGGCAAAGTTGAACCCTTCGTTCGCCATCTGAGCGACGCACGAATCGTACACTTCACCCAGATACTGGCACTGGTCGCACCACTTCGCTTGCACCGTTGAGACGCTACCAGGGTCGTGCGTGGCGGTCCCGCAAGCGGCGTTGTTGAGCGCCGCGCCGACGCCCCACGGCGCGCTTCCTTCTGCGTTCGCGTCGAAGTTTACGCTGGTCGCCGAGCCCGCCGTGGCGCATATGCCTGTCGATGTAACACTATTTGGGACACTTATGACCACGATGAGCTGCGCCGCGCATCCCGTGCAAGCGGTAAACTTGGTGATGTTTGCCACCGTCGTCTCTGAAATCGTTATTTGTAAAAGCTCCGTGCTCGCCAAGCCCGAGCTCACGGGCATCCAGTCAGACACGCACAAAACACCAGTGGAGCCGTCGGAGTATGGCAGATCATTCGTCTTGGTAACACTGTTGACTTTCACGGTGCCATCGGCGTGCACTTCGACGCTATCGTGCGCCGGCGAAACGGATGCTTTGAGACCGATGTGCGTGATGATGCGTCTCGCATAACCCGTGCCGGAGTCTTCGTCGAACCGAGCGACAAAGTCTCCATGCGCCGCGGCGTTCGCGTGCAAGGTGATATCTTCATTAGCCAGATTGATTGCGCCACAGTTCGTCCTGTCCACTGCGCCGTTCGTCGTCGTCAGCGCCTGTTGGCTGACAGCGTTGAGCGCTCCCGAGGTGGAGTCCTTGTCAAACGTCACGACTGTTTCACCACCGAAAACGCCACAAATCTTCTGTGGGTTGACGTATGCCGACTTACACGTCGGTACTGAACAAAACTCCCATCGAGGTTCGCCTCGGGTGTACGACCCGGTGATGGCGGTGTGATCGACGTAGCACCACGGGTGCGCGTCAGACGACGGATTACGACACTCATTGCTCGTCGATCCCGAAGACGACGCGTACGTGTGCGCGAACGGCGATTGGGACGACCACGACTGGCACTGTTTGCCCGAAATCGTCACGTTTGTGGTCCCAGTGTAAGCTACGCTATTATCTGTACATTCTCCGTTTGCAAGCGTCGCGCCGCACTTGGGATACGGGCCGTAGCCTGTGGCGCAAGCGTTGCAAGTGCTCCCCGAGAATCCAGTGAAACACGTACACGAGGTCCCATCGACGTTCACGGTACCATGCCCACTGCAAAGATCATTACACGGGTTCGTCGTGCACGCTGCATCGCAAAGAGTGCCCGTGTATCCGCCCGCGCACTCGCATCGCTTGAGGGCCGCGTTCCAGGTGCCGCCGTTGGCGCACGTCGGCTGCGGCTCAATGAGTCGCTCACAGAGCTCGCCAGCGTATCCTGCGTCGCACTCGCACTCGCCCGAGAGTGCGTTGCAACGACCGTGGTCGCCGCACTTGCACTGATCGCACGCGTACCCATCGAAGGCGCCCCGACAGGCGCATTGCATACTTCCGCTCACGCACGAACACACTCCATTGCTAGAGTCGCACGTTGAGCAAGTGTCTTGCACGCAAAGCCCTGAAGTGGCGTCCCGCGAATAACACGGCTCACAATCGCACTGACCGGTTCCAACATTGCACGTACCGTGTCCACCACACACCTCGGTGCCGACGGTCAAGGTGCCGGCGCACGCGACGGTGCAGTTTACACCCGACCATCCCTCGAGGCACACGCACGAGCCGCTCGAATCGAGACGACCAGAGCACACGCGCTGCTGCGTGCCGTCCGACTTCAAGTATGTGTGCGCTGAGCCACATTCGCACGTCCCGACTATCGTGGCGGCGTTACATCGCGAGCCGACGTAGCCAGGATTACAGAAGCAACTTCCCGACGCCGAGTCGCATAAACCGTTTCTCGAGCACGGATTGCTCGCGCCGCCGGGGCACATCTTCTCGCATCCGTCTCCACCGTAACCGCTCGAGCACGTACACGTGCGCGTGATGTTATCACACGTCCCCCTGCCGTTGCAAAACGCGCTGACGCGGTCGACATCTACGTAAGCGGGCAACATAGTTGAGGTGACGGCGCCCGGACACGTGGCGCACTGTGCGCTCGATCCCACGCTAAACGCGGAGCAATTACCATCTTGCGGAGCACTACCGTCGAGCTGCGCCGCGGTACACCGACCAGTGGTGTGGCACCACCCACATCCGCTCTGATCGGCGCACTCGCCGCACGTCAACGCCGCGCCGCACGTATCGAGGCACTCGCCGATGACGTCGAAGCCGCTCGAGCACGAACCATCAATCTTCGTGCACGTCTTCGTCGCCGAGCAGTACCCGCACGCGTCATCCGTGGCGCACGACGCGCACGTTGCGTGCAAAGCGCAGTGATTCGTGCAAGTTGCGCTGCGAATCTTGAAACCTCTCAACGCGCTCGCCGTCGGAATCGTCTCCCACGACATCGCAAACGTCGCGTCGTCAAACGACCCAATCTCCACCGAATCGATGCGTTCGAGCAGCGTGAACTTCATCGCAAACTCTGAGTTCACATCGGCGACGTGGCCGATGACGATACCGCGTTGATCCGATCCCGATCCCCAGCGAAACTTGCCAAGACCCAAATCCGTGTCCAACTCGTAGCAATCGCTCGCCGACGAAACCGACGGGTCGCATCCGCTTCCACTCGTCACCACGTTCGTCAATCCCCGAGGTTCCTCTATCACCACGTTCGCCGAGTTTTTCAACGAACCACCCTCCATCATCAGCCCAACCTCGGGAGAGCTCGACCCCGTCGCCGCCCTCGCGCCCGCCAACACCACCACGTGCGCGCCCGAGTCGTCGTCGTTCACGAACACAATCCTAACCGTCTTATCCTTCTCCAGTCCCGTGTTCGAATCCGCGTACGACAACGTCGATCCCATCTCCGCTCGATTATAAAACAACTGTCCCGCGCTCACCGTCGGCGACGTCGCGCACGCCCCCGCCGCGTTCGACCAATAGAGCTCGTTCCCCGCGTTCGTCCGCTTCGGCAATCGCACCGTCGTCGCCGCCGACGTGTTCCCCGCCGCGTTCCCCACGTCCAAGCACGCCTTCGCGAACGCGTCCACGAACAGCGGGTGCTCTTTCGGCACCGCGGTGACCGGTTTGACGGTTTTCGCTATGGACGCCTTCGTCGCCGTCGCCGTCGGCTCCCACGACGCGCCGTAACACACGTCCGCCGTGAACGCCGCGCGGCCCGGCGTCGCGCCGCCGAGCGCCGCGACGAGCGCGATCGCGATCATCGCCGTCCGCGTCCACGCGCTCGGCGTTCGCGCGCTTCGCGTCGGCGTCGGCGCCGTCGCCGTCGCCATCGCGTCGTCCAACACCTCGCGTCGTCGTCGTCGTCGTCGCGTCGTCGTCGTCGCGCGCGCGTCGACGCGCCGCGTCGACATCGCGCGCGCGCCGATCGCGCCGCGTCGCGCGACGCTCGCGCGTTCGAGGCGCGGCGATGCGCGCGCGGAGTTGTGCGAGCGACGCGCGCGCGCGCGGCCGACCGCGTTCGACCGCGTTTGAAATAAACGTTTGGTCTGCGTTAAACCCTAGTAGTGTGTGTGTTTTCAAGCGATCACGTATATTTATAGGGCGTAACACCCTCGATTTGAACGGCACCGCGGATGCGTCGACCGCAGAACGCGGCGCCATGCGCGTCGGCGATCGCGCGCGCGACGCGCGATTGCGAACGCTCGTTCGCGTCGCCCTCGCGCTGTTCGCGCTCGCGCCGAGCCCGCGCTCGAGCGCGAGCGCGCCGGGAAGCGAAGCCGCGGGCGCTCGGGGCGCGCGCGCGCGCGACGCGCGACGCGCGCTCGGCGTGCGAACGACCGAGG
>JGI26273J51734_10000192_pt1 | contig 31297 bp, 29 predicted proteins | sample SaaInlV_125m_DNA_FD_51734 | JGI IMG/M metagenome (IMG submission 51734) | reverse complement strand
TGGATTGGTCCCTTCTATGTCGGCTTTTTCGGTGTCACGACGATCTTTTTCGCCGCGCTTGGCACATTGTTGATATTTTACAGTGCCGCTTTGGGAGACACGTGGAATCCTTGGCTGATTTCCGTCAATCCACCCGCCATTGAAGTTGGCCTGGGCGTCGCACCTTTGGCCGAAGGCGGCCTATGGCAAGCCATCACCATCTGCGCGACATTCGCTTTTNTAAGCTGGATGATGCGAGAGGTCGAAATCTGCCGCAAACTCGGCATGGGCCTGCATGTGCCTTTCGCCTTTGGTGTTGCNATTCTTGCCTATGTCACTTTGGTGATCATTCGGCCTGTGCTTTTGGGCGCCTGGGGCCACGGATTTCCCTATGGCATCTTTAGCCANCTCGATTGGGTCAATAACGTCGGATATGCCTATGGCAACTTCCATTATAACCCNGCGCATATGATTGCGATCACCTTCTTTTTCACCACCTGCTTTGCTTTGGCATTGCATGGCTCGCTGGTCCTGTCNGCTGTGAACCCTGGTAAGGGCAAAACCATTGGCACGCCAGATCACGAAGACACNTACTTCCGCGATCTCATCGGCTATTCCATCGGGCCCTTGGGCATTCACCGCCTCGGTCTNTTGCTGGCGCTCAGCGCCGTTATTTGGAGCGCNNTCTGCATCGTGATTTCCGGCACGATTTGGTTCGATAGCTGGAGCTCGTGGTGGGATTGGTATGCTGAATTGCCCTGGTGGGCGGATCTTTAAGGGGGACTGAAACATGGAATATCAAAATATTTTCACACAGGTTCAAGTGCAAGGTCCACCCGAAATGGGCATGGACCCTACGGGAGACATCGCCCGTGAGCGCACAAGCAAGGCTGGTTTCTCGAAACTGGCTGGCATTTTGGGCAATGCGCAATTGGGCCCGCTGCATCTGGGTATGTTTGGCGTCGTTTCTCTGGCGACGGGCCTGCTGTGGTTCTTTATCGTCGGCCTGAATTTTTGGGCCCAAGCGGATTATTCGCCAGCCGTTTTCATGCGCGATCTGTTCTGGTTCTCACTTGAGCCACCTTCAGAGGAATATGGCCTTGGCATGGCGCCTTTAAACGAAGGTGGCTGGTGGTTGATTTCCTCCTTCTTCTTGCTGGTCTCCGTCATCGCATGGTGGATCCGCACCTATCTGCGCGCCGAAGAGCTGGGCCTTGGGAAACATGTCAGTTGGGCCTTTGCCTCGGCCATCTGGCTGTTTTTGGTTCTTGGTCTGATCCGCCCAGTTATGATGGGCTCTTGGTCAGAAGCGGTGCCTTATGGGGTGTTCTCGCATCTTGATTGGACAAATCTGTTTTCACTGACCTATGGCAACCTGTTCTACAACCCATTCCACGCGCTCTCGATCGCCTTTCTTTACGGCTCTGCTTTGCTCTTCGCTATGCATGGCGCCACAATCCTGGCCGTATCGCGCTATGGCGGCGAGCGGGAAATTGAGCAAATCGTGGATCGCGGGACGGCCTCAGAACGCGCGGCACTCTTCTGGCGCTGGACCATGGGCTTCAACGCGACCATGGAAGGTATTCACCGCTGGGCGTGGTGGTTTGCAGTCCTGACAACTTTGACAGGCGGTATTGGCATTTTGCTCACAGGGACCGTGGTCGACAATTGGTATGTCTGGGCACAAGACCATGGCTATGCGCCGCTGGATTGATCTTAAGCATAAGGGAAATGGATTATGAGTGATCATCAAGACTATCTCGGAACTGGGAGTGACACAAAATTTCGGCTGCGCGCAGATGTGCTGATGCTGATGTTGAAAGGTGCAGGATACGCAGCTGTATTCTGTCTGGTGCTCTGGTTTGGACTTATGGTTCTGTATTGGATCGGCAAAGCCTTGCCCGAGGAATCGCGCGACACGCCCGATCCTGGCCAGGCATTTTTGCAACAGCCATATATCGAAACCACACGCGTTTAAGAATTTCCTCAAGCGCCCCGGCGCTTGAGGATCCGAATTCCAGATATCTCAGTCCCTGAATATCTGGAAGCATCGGGATGCAGCATCCTGATATTTCCTGTTGGCTACAGGGGGCAGGTGACTTCTAACATCAGAGGCACCTGCACCTGGCCAACAGGGCCAACACGCCAAGATAAGGATCAACCATGCNCTCTTTGCTTGACGAGATTACAGCACCCTCAGACCTCAAAACCCTGAGCGACCAACAACTGGCGCAGCTGGCNGATGAATTNAGAGTCGACGTGATCGAAGCCGTCTCGCGCACTGGGGGACATTTGGGCTCGTCGCTCGGAGTGGTAGAGTTGACCGTTGCACTGCATGCAGTATTCGACACCCCAAAGGACAAGCTGATCTGGGACGTGGGGCATCAATGCTATCCCCATAAAGTTCTAACGGGCCGCCGCGCTGGCATGGGAACCCTGCGCCAAGAAGGCGGGCTATCTGGCTTCACCAAACGCAGCGAGTCGCCCTATGATCCTTTCGGCGCCGCCCATTCCTCGACCTCAATCTCTGCCGCTCATGGCTTCACCGTAGCACGCGATCTTGGACAAGATACAGGTGACGCCATCGCCGTCATTGGCGATGGATCGATCAGCGCCGGCATGGCCTATGAAGCGCTCAACAACGCAGGAGCTGAGGGCCGCCGGATGTTTGTCATCCTCAACGACAATGAAATGAGCATCGCGCCTCCGGTGGGCGCAATGTCAAAATATATGTCGGGGCTGGCCGGCACTGCGCTCGCACAGCTCAATGCCTTTGGTCAGGATATCGAAACCGTCCTGCCTGGCCCTATGCGCGACCACGCCCGTCGCGCGCGAGAATTGGTGACAGGCGCCGTCGCCTCACAGGGCACAATCTTTGAAGAGCTTGGCTTTGAGTACATCGGCCCCATTGATGGCCATGATATGAGCCAGCTCCTCTCCGTTTTGCGCTCTGCAAGAACCCGCGCCAAGGGTCCGGTTTTGATCCATTGCTGCACAGTGAAGGGCAAGGGCTATGCGCCAGCAGAAACCTCGGCCGATAAATATCACGGGGTGGCAAAGTTTGACGTGGCCAGCGGCGCACAGATGAAATCGGGCGCCAATGCGCCCAGCTACACCACAGTCTTCGGTCAAACCCTCACGCAATTGGCCGAAAAAGACTCCAAGATTGTTGGCATTACCGCAGCAATGCCCTCTGGTACTGGCCTAGATATCTTTGCCCAGCGCTTTGCNGACCGCATGTTTGATGTGGGGATTGCCGAGCAACATGGTGTCACCTTCGCCGCAGGCCTGGCCGCGAGCGGCCTCAAGCCCTTTTGCGCGATCTATTCAACTTTTTTGCAGCGCGGTTATGATCAAATTGTCCATGACGTGGCGCTGCAAAACCTGCCGGTGCGCTTTGCCATAGATCGGGCTGGATTGGTNGGTGCGGATGGGGCGACCCATGCNGGCGCCTTTGATATTGGCTTTTTNACGGCCTTGCCCAATATGGTGGTTATGGCGGCCGCAGATGAGGCCGAACTGGTGCATATGATTACAACCGCCGCCGCCCATGACACCGGCCCCATCGCCTTTCGCTACCCCCGTGGCACAGGCACAGGCGTTAGCATTCCGNAAGAAGGCGAGTTGCTGCAAATTGGCAAAGGGCGCATTGTCCGCCCAGGCGCAGAGATCGCTCTGNTGTCCTTCGGGGGGCATCTGGCTGAGGCACTGAAGGCCGCAGACCTCATATCAGCACAGGGCGTTGACGCCACAGTGGCAGATGCGAGATTTGCCAAGCCCTTGGATCACGCGCTTATTTCCAAATTGGCCAAAACCCATAAGGTCCTCATCACTATTGAACAGGGCGCGCAGGGAGGTTTTGGGGCAATGGTGTTGCACTATCTGGCAGATACAGGTCTGCTTGACGGCCCATTGGCCGTGCGCAGCATGACATTGCCAGATCGATTTATTGATCAGGCCGCCCCAGATGCNATGTATGCGGATGCAGGATTAACCGCNACAGATATTGCAGCCACNGCCTTGCAAGCCCTCAAACGCGCGCCTGTCTCAGTCTAATCAAGCAGGGCGTCGCGCCTATGTGTCAAAAATCAGATCACTGTGTTGCGTCATGTAAATATGCAGCCATGGCGTAAATGAAGTCGGCGTGCGGTCCAGCTCTTGTCGCAAGTCTTGCCGGGTCACCCATTTCACCGCCTGGACCTCACTTGGGTTGAGTGCCATTGACACAGAAAAGCTGGTTTGGGCCACATAGACTTGCACCACTTCATGTTCAATCAGGCCATTCCCAACCTCCGCGCGGTATTCCACCTCACCACGGGGCGCGAGATCAAGGCCAGTCATGCCCAATTCCTCATCCAAACGCCGCCGCGCACAGATCAGAGGGTCTTCTGCCCAATGCGGATGGGTNCAACAGCTATTCGCCCACATGCCNGGCGTGTGATATTTGCTCAANGCACGCTGCTGGATCAAAATGTGATCCTCCGCCATCACAAAAATAGACACCGCCCGATGTTTGAGGCCCAGTTGATGCGCCATCAGTTTTTCAACGGGTTGCAGCGCACCATCTTGCCATGCCGGAATCATGATCGTCATCAGACACGATCTTCTGAAATAAGCCGGGTCAAATGCGCCAGATTTTTCAAACCAATCTTNAGATGCGCCATAGGTCGGGCCGCAACCANGCGTTTGTTCATATAGGCTTCAAATGTCAGTTTTTGCACATCGATATCATGGCAAAGGGACACAAAGCGCTCGCGGCGCTCNTCACTGCGATAATAGGCGTTTTGCATCGCACCTAGGACTTTGAAGACGCTTTTATGTTCCCGCATAAACAGCTTGCGCGCCAATTGTAGGTCTTTCGCGCGCCCGGTGGTCAAAAAGGCGCTGGCCGCCGTGGCGGCCACCCGACCGCCGACCATCGCGTAGTAGATACCCTCACCGGAAGACGGAGCAACCACCCCCGCCGCATCCCCAGCCAAAACCACATCGGCGCCATTGTCCCAACTATCCAAGGGACGCAAGGGGATCGGCGCACCCTCGCGCCGAATGGTCTTGCAATCGCTCAAACCGTGGGCGGCACGCAGCTCGGCTGTCGCCTTTTTCAAATCGACACCCTCAATACCGGTGCCCATTCCAACACTGGCAGATTTTCCATGCGGAAACACCCATCCGTANAAATCTGGCGATATGGCCCCGTCATAAATAACGTCGCATCGNTTCGGATCGTAACTNATGCCCTCCAGCGGGGCTTCAATAATCTCATGATAGGCGATCACATANGGGATTTTATCGCCATTTGGGACTTCTGATTTGGCCACCTTTGAGCGTGCGCCATCGGCACCAATGATGACTTTGCACGCCAAGCGCCGCTCCTCACCACTGTCCTTGTCGCGGTAGATCACAGTCGGATGGTCGGCATCCCGCTCAATACGCAAAAAGGTTCCCGTCAACCAAGTGGCCCCGGCCCCTTGCGCCCGGCGGCGCAGAAACGGGTCAAAGTGTTCGCGATCAACCATGCCCACAAAGCCATTCTCAATAGGAATATCAACCTTGCGCTGCGTTGGAGAGATCATCCGCGCGGTATTGATCCGTGCNACAATTTGCGAGCTNGGAATTGCGAAGTCCTCAATAAGGCGCGGTGGTATTGCGCCGCCACAGGGTTTAATGCGACCTTCACGGTCCAGCAGGGCAACATGATGGCCTGAACGTGCCAAATCTTCGGCCGCCGTCGCCCCTGAAGGGCCTCCACCGATTACAACAACATCAAACATAGTTATTCTCCTGCGACTAAATTGGCGGGCACCGGCTGCGCCCTGTGCTCAATGACCCGCATCGCCATGAGGGCGGCGGCAAAAAACAGCGCGGCTTCGAATATGAAAACTGCGCCAAAGGCGGGACCATCCGCCAAAAAGCTGCGGGTCATATCAACCAAAACTGCGCCCGTAAGGCCGCCGAAACCGGCGGCAATGGCCTGCGCCGCGCCCCAGAGCCCCATGCGGGTGCCCTCACGTTGACCACGGCCCTCTGAGCTTGACGCAAGCGCCATCATGGCGCTGATCGCCGATACTGCGAACATGCCGTTAAAGAACCCAAGGGCGACGACGAGATAGGTAAAATTCAGCGCGGTCGACATCAGCCCTGACAAACAAATAAGCAACAAAACCGCGCCTGACCCATAGCATCCGCTCATGACCCATCTGCGCAGGGATCCAATTTTGAAACCCGTGGCCATAATGCCAACGGTGAGCATCCCAACAAAAACCCCGCCGTTTTGTGCGCCGCTGAGAGAGGTCGATTGCCCCGGCGTAAAGGCAAAAACCAAACCCGCATAAGGCTCAAGGATCAACTCCTGCATGAAATAGGCATTCATTGATANAAAGACGAAAATTGTAAAATTCCGCGTTTTGGATTCCGCCCAAACTTCGCGCAGAGCCTCTTGAAACGGGATGTCCGGCTCNGACGCGCGTGGGCTGACCGAACGCTCGATGTTCCAAATGGCTAGAACNGTCAACAAAATGGCCAATAAGGCGATCGTAATCACGACCGTCATAAGCCGCTCTGGGGNGTAAGGATCCAAGAACTGCCCCGCCACACCTGCTGTAAGTGCAATGCCAAAGATCATCATCAACCAAGTGATCGTGGCAGCCGCCGCACGCCGATGTGCAGCCGTGGCCGTGGCCAGTAAAGCCAATAGCGATGTGCCGGAAGCCCCAACGCCTATGCCGATCAACCCATAGGACATAATGGAGGCGGTCAATGCGAGCCAATAGTGCACAGCAAATAACGTGACAGCATAGGTGGCACCGACGCCGCCCAATGCCAAGGCGATCATGCCGCCAATAATCCAACGGGTCCGATTGCCGCCTACATCCGACCGAAACCCCCAGCGCGGACGCGACAGTTGGATTCCATAATGCAACCCGACCAAANCACCCGGCAAAAGCGCCGGTAAAGACAATTCAACCACCATGAGGCGGTTGAGCGTGGAGGTGGTCAGCACAACAATGGACCCCAGGGCCATTTGCACCAATCCCAAGCGAAAAATTTGGCTCCAAGATAGGCTCATAGCAGACCTCGCAGGGCGATGGCGCTGATCATCATGCCCGAGACATACATCGACACGCCAGTGGCGTTATACCAAGGCGCACGCGCCTTCGGATCTGTCAGCATGACCCGCATCGCCCAAAACTGCGCTGCCAGAAGCGCCGCAATGATCCCGGCNAAAACAGGCCGGTCCCAGAAAATCAGCAGNGCGATAATGATCCCTTGTGGCACGCCCATGATCCAACAGGCCAGCCGCGCGGCCCGGTCTGAACCGAGTGTCACCGGCAATGAGTTGATGCCCAATTGGCGGTCCCCTTCGGTCGCCTTAAAGTCGTTCAATGTCATGATTCCATGCGCGCCNAAGGCATAAAGTCCCGCCAGAAGAATAATCCGCCAATCGGGCGCACCGGCAGATAANACCGCAGCCCCCGTAAACCAAGGCAATCCCTCATAGCAGAGCCCCACCAATCCTGGGCCCCACCAGCCNGAGNTTTTTAGCCGTAGTGGCTCCGCAGAATAGGCCCAAGCTGCAAGAACGCCAAAGATGGTCGCCGCGAAGCCCCAGGGTCCCAATTGATACCCCACCAAAAGTGACAGCGCCGACATAGCCCAGGCGATCCACAACCCCCATTTTCCCGGGATGCGCCCAGAGGGGATGGGGCGGTCCGGCTCATTGATGGCATCGACATGCCGATCACACCAATCATTTGCCGCCTGACTCATGCCGCAGACAATTGGACCGGCAAGAACAAGGCCCATAATGATCAAAACCCAATGGCCCGTGACAGAGGCCCCAGAAGAGACAATTCCACATAAAAACGCCCACATTGGCGGGAACCAAGTGATGGGCTTGAGCAAAAGCAACATGGCCATCGGCTCAGGCAAGCGCCGCGGCTCTATGGGAATATATTCTGTCATAGTGTAATTTTAGACTTACACTTAGCCCCACATCAAGTGTAAAGTTATATTTACGAATAAAGGTTTTTGTTTTGTCAAATTACTTGCGACAAACTGACTTTACCCAGATGAAAATCACGCTAGATAGGATATAAGCAAAGGAGTGAGAACGAATGAAAACAATTAAAATGGCCCTAATGGGTCTGTTGATGACAGCCGGTCCTGCGCTTGCGGGCGGCCACGCATCTGGGGACGCTGCTGCGGGCGAAGCGGTTTTTAAGAAATGCAAAGCCTGTCATGCCATCGTCGCTGATGATGGAACAGTGATTGTCAAAGGCGGCAAAAACGCGCCGAACCTTTATGGCATCTATGACCGCCAGGCAGCCGTACATCCTGATTTCAAGAAATATGGCAAATCCTTGGTCGCCGCTGGTGCGCAAGGCCTGGTTTGGAATGAAGCCGATTTGTCGCCTATGTTGCAGATCCAAAAGATTTTCTAAAATCATATTTGGACGACAAAAAAGCGAAATCCAAAATGGCCTTTAAGCTGAAAGACGCGGAAGATCAGGCCAATGTTTGGGCCTATCTTGTGTCTGTGGCAGAATAACCGAGCCAACACTTTGAGAATGGCTTGAGGCCCTTCAAAATTTGAAGGGCCTTTTTGTTACATGGATCGCACTGTATCAATCATCAATTGGACGTTTTGAGGATCCGCATCCGGGGTGATGCCATGACCCAAATTGAAGATATGTGGACCCTTCGACAGAGCGCCCGCGATGCGTTTGGTTTCAGCAACCAGGGCAGCGCCGCCTGTCACCATGTGGGATGAGGCAAGATTGCCCTGCACGCAGCCCTCAGGTTGCAAATTATCCGCAACCCATTGCGCATCGATACCATCATCAAAAGCAATGCAATCGGCACCAATCATGCGATGCAGACCTGCATATTTCTCGCCAGCACCTCGCGGGAAGGCGATAATCGGAACATCGGGAAATTTGGCCTTTAATGCGGCCGTGATACGGCGCATGGGTTCAATGGAATATTTCATGAAATCTTCGCCCTTAAGCGATCCCGCCCAGCTGTCAAAAAGTTTCACGACCTCCGCCCCCGCTTCAATCTGCGCGCTGAGGTAGTGGATCGTGCCTTCAGTTATCAAATCAATCAGCGAGTCAAAAACAGCAGGGTTTTCAGCCTTCAGACGATGCGCTGGTCCTTGGTCAGCTGTGCCTTGACCGGCAATCATATAGGTCGCCACAGTCCATGGTGACCCGGCAAATCCAATCAATGTTGTGGCCTCTGGCAATTCTTCGGACAAAATTTTCACAGTCTTATAAATCGGTGCCAGATGCGCGTGAATGTCATCTGCCGGTTTTAGTTTTGCGAAATCTTCCTGCGTGGTCACTGTCGACAAACGCGGGCCTTCCCCNGTGACAAACCACAGATCCGCGCCCAGCGCCTGCGGCANCAACAAAATATCTGCGAACAATATTGCAGCATCGAATCCATAGCGTCGAATCGGCTGAAGTGTGACCTCTGCTGCCAATTCTGAGTTATAGCATAGCGACANAAAATCGCCGGCCTGCGCGCGGGTGGCGCGATACTCGGGAAGATAGCGGCCCGCTTGACGCATCATCCAAATCGGAGCGGTTGGAAGTGTTTCTCCTGCCAGAGCGCGCAAGATTACTTTCCTTGATGTCATTGTATTATTCCCAGATATTGCTTTGCAACATTATGCGCAGCATCAGTTCATAGAAGCAAGAGTTGTCAGGCCAAGTTTACATGTTTAGGGATAGGACATGACTTATACATTACCCACTCCGAAGACCCCGCTCAATATCGGCACCCGAGGCTCTCCCTTGGCGCTGGCACAGGCCTATGAAACACGCGCACGACTGGCCAAGGCTTTCGATTTGCCCTTCGAAGCCTTTGAGATTGTCGTCATCATGACCACGGGGGATCGCGTCACCGATCGTCCNTTAAAAGAAATTGGCGGCAAAGGGCTATTTACCCGCGAAATAGAGCAAGCCATGCTGGATGGATCCATCGACATCGCCGTGCATTCCATGAAAGATATGCCCGTCCTGCAACCCGATGGCCTGGTTTTGGACACCTATTTGCCACGCGAGGATGTGCGCGATGCGTTTATCTCCCTGTCAGGCGGCGCATTGAGCGATTTGTCACCCGGTGCGGTGGTGGGGACCTCAAGTCTGAGACGACAGGCGCAACTCAAATTACGGCGCCCAGATCTACAGGTCGTGGAATTTCGGGGCAACTTGCAAACGCGGCTCAAGAAGCTTGAAAACCAAGTGGCTGAGGCAACCTTTCTGGCCATGGCTGGACTAAAGCGATTGAACATGGATGAGGTGCCACGCCAAGCGATTGAAGTGGACGACATGTTGCCCGCCGTGGCGCAGGGGGCCATTGGTATTGAACGACGCATCAATGACGGGCGCATGGCCGATATGCTCGCAGCCATTCATGACCGTGAGACCGGACAGCGTTTGGCCGCAGAACGCGCCTTTCTCGCAGCGTTGGATGGCTCTTGTGAAACGCCAATTGCTGGGCTTTCTGAACTTCAAGGCAGCACAATGAGACTGCGCGGCGAAGTGCTTCGGCCCGATGGCTCCGATGCCATTCATGATGATATGGTCGTGCCGATCGAAGATGGCGCGCAAGCCGGGAAAGAAATGGCCGCAAAGCTCCTTGAGCAAGCAGGTAGGGGATTCTTTGACTGGCGAGAGAGTTAACCCCACAGCAAGCGTCTTACTTTTCGGCGCGACAGGAACCGCAGGACAAGGGGTGTGCCGCGCGCTGCATCGGGCGGGATATGTGGTCACCTGCGTTCTGCGCGCCGGCCAGACCCCACCGCAGCCGGCACAGCCTCTATATGCCGATATCACCCAGCCGATGCCTCATATACTTGGCCAATTCGACGCGGTCATCTCCTGCGTTGCCTCCCGCAATGGCGGCCGNGAAGATGCTTGGGCAATTGACCACGCGGCGCAGATGAACATTCTAGACGTGGCGCAAAGATTAGCTGTACCGCAATTTATTTTGCTCTCCGCNATATGCGTCCAAAAACCAAAGTTGCCATTTCAATTCGCCAAACTGGCCTTCGAAAAAGCATTGATCGCCTCGGGGCTCACCTATTCCATCGTGCGNCCCACAGCTTTTTTTAAATCTCTTTCCGGTCAGATTCCGCGTCTGCGCGCTGGCAAGGCATTTTTGGTCTTTGGGAACGGTGAACTCACCGCCTGCAAACCAATCAGCGATGATGATCTGGGCAATTTCATGGTCGATTGCATAGCCAACCCGGCCAAGCACAATAAGATTTTGCCCATCGGCGGCCCCGGCCCTGCCATCACACCGCGCGATCAGGCCCAAGCCCTGTTTGGTTTGCTNGGGCGACCTGTGAAACTGCGCCGGGTGCCAGTTGCCCTATTGCGCATCATCTGCNGTGGATTGCGCCTGGCCGGNGNCTTGATCCCGGCCGCGCGACGCAAGGCGGATCTCGCCGAAATAGGGCTGTATTACGCAACAGAATCAATGCTGATCTGGCANGGTGCACAGAGGGGCTATTCAGCGGAGCTCACGAGTTCAACCGGAACGGAACATCTGTTTGATCACTATGCAGAGATCATGCGCTCCGGCGCCGCCATCCCCCGAGGAGACCACTCGGTCTTTTAGGCGACCGCATGGGCAATGGCACATTGCTTCCATAAAGATTCAAGCGCCTCAACCAAATAGGCAATATCAGCGTCCGAATGCAGTGGTGATGGGGTGAAGCGTAAACGTTCCGTGCCTTTTGGAACCGTTGGATAGTTAATCGGCTGCACGTAGATGCCCCATTCATCCATCAAGTAATCCGCAAGCATTTTGGTCTTCACCGGGTCTTTGATCATCACCGGCACGATGTGACTTTGGTTTTCCAAATGCGGAATGCCCGCGCGATTCAATCCCGCGCGCAGTTTCGCAACCTGTTGCCGTTGACGTTGGCGCTCACTGTCGGATGTTTTCAAATGCATGATGGACACCCGCGCCGCTGCCGCGACGGCCGGTGGCAAAGCTGTCGTAAAGATAAAACCAGAAGCGAAGCTGCGAATGAAATCGCACAAAACAGAGGATCCGGTGATATATCCCCCAACAACGCCATAGGCTTTGCCCAAGGTGCCCTCGATCAATGTAATCCGATCCATCAGCCCTTCTTGCTCAGCAATACCGCCGCCCCGTGGTCCGTAAAGCCCAACCGCATGAACCTCATCAAGATAGGTCATTGCGCCGTATTTCTCGGCCACTTCAACAATCTGGCGTATCGGGGCGATGTCCCCATCCATCGAATAGACCGACTCAAAGGCCACAATTTTTGGCGCATCCACCGGAAGCGCCGCCAATTTCGCCTCCAAATCTTTCACATCATTATGGTTCCAAATAACCTTTTGAGCGCGCGAATGACGAATGCCTTCAATCATGGAGGCGTGATTGCCAGAATCGCTGAGAATGATACAGCCTTCCAGTCGACTGCCCAGCGTGCTCAAAGCNGCCCAATTGGAGACATAGCCAGAGGTGAACAGTAANGCAGCTTCTTTNTTGTGCAAATCTGCCAATTCCCGCTCAAGCAAGAGGTGATCATGATTTGTCCCTGAAATATTGCGCGTGCCGCCCGCCCCGGTGCCGCTGCGGGTGACTGCCTCACACATAGCCTCAATCACCACCGGATTTTGCCCCATGCCTAGGTAATCATTGGAGCACCAAACCGTTACATCTTGCACCTTGCCATCGTGGTGACTCGCCGCATGGGGAAATTTACCACATTTACGCTCTAATTCAGCAAAATAGCGATAGTTGCCTTCGGATTTCAGCGTGTCGATTTGAGCTTGAAAGAGCGCATTAAAGTTCATGGGATTGTCCTGTCTTAGTGTTCGTAGAAAGTGTGGGAAGCATCCAGCGCCAAAGCTTTGCATCAGGCAATGGAATGACCATCAACCAATGTTCCAGCGTGGCCAATGCACAAAGTGCNAAGAGCAGCGCATGTCCAATTTGTGCCTCCACAGTACTCGCTGAAAAAAGCGCTAAACCCAGGGCCGCAGTGACCAGACTAAGCCCAGTTACTCCAAGGCCAAAAACCACGGTCACCGGGCCNTGCTTGAAGTAAGAAGAGAGGTGCAGCAGCGGTTGGGGAATGAATTCAAGATTGATACGCGGCACGCCAAAAAACAAATTGAGTTTGGCCGAGATGCGCGCTGCAAAAAGGATGAAATAGGCCCAAAAGCCGAGCGGGTTTGCAGCATCAAGCGCGATGACGGCCATGAGAANCAGGCCGCAGAGNAANAGGGCTTCGTGGTGGCTGACGGTCTGCCAGGCTCTGCGAAATCTGGCCCAGCCCCGAAGCGACTTGGGNCAAGAATCCCGCAACGGTCCGGTGATGACCCCGGACAGAAAGGCCAGCTCAATCCAGCCCCATATGAGCAAGACTGAGAAAAATGCGAGATAGATATTTGCCACGCTCAACGAAGCTGNCGAGATCACCGCGCCAAAGATNCCCAGAGCCAACAGCGGCACGCCCAAAACGACAGAGGCCCCATGAGCCGTTGCCCCNGCCACGTCTTTGCGCCGCACAATCAGCAAAATAATCCCAGTGAAAAACCACCAGGAAAAAATTGCGATGAGCGCTGCTATCCAGGGCGAGCCNAGCATCAGTAGGTCGGNTCCATACGCGTGCTGGTTGGAACGCTATGGGTCTTGGCCGGGATGGTGAANACCAAGACAAAAGCCGTCGCCGCCTTCGCCATGCCGCCCAACCGGCTCATCATGCCACCCAAGCCCCCGCGGGCTTTTGCGGCGGCAATTTGCCGAGATGCCGCTTCCATCCGATCGAGGTTTTTGCGCCACCGAGGGTGATCAATATCCAATGTCATTGGAAAAATTTGTTTTGATATTTCAGAGGTTTTCCGAAACACCTCTTGGCCGTACCAGGTGACATCGACACCAAGAGCCTCATGAAACAGAGGCCGCTGGTGGTCACGCACCCACATGGTGGAATAAACCGCTGTCAGGAAAAACTTAATCCACAGTTTATTGCCAAAACTTTCGGTCAGTTTCGGATCAGATTTCATCAAAAGCGCAAAGGCTTCCCCATGGCTAAACTCATCATTGCACCACTCGCGGAACCATTTGAAAATGGGATGAAACCGCAGTTCCGGGTTCTCTTCGAGGTGCCGGTATATGGTGATGTAGCGGGCATAGCCAATCTTCTCAGATAGATAGGTGGCGTAGTAGATAAATTTCGGGCGGAAATAGGTGTATTTCTTTTGCTGAGTCAAAAAGCCCAAATTCACCCGAACACCCGCTTCGCGCAGCGCATCATTTATAAATCCAGCNTGGCGCGCCTCATCCCGTGCCATCAATTGAAACAGGGTTGTGATGTCTTCATTCGACCCGCGACGCTTCATCTCTTTGTACAAAACGCAGCCAGAAAATTCTGCGGTGCAGGATGAAATCAGAAAATCGATGAACTCNGCTTTCAGCGCAGGCTCCATCCCCTCCCAATCAACATTGTCCCAATCTTCATTCTTTTTGAAATGCCCCTTATTCGGATCAGATTTCATTTGCGCAATTAAGCGGTCCCAATCTTCACGCACCGGGGTGACATCAATCGCGTCCATTTCGGCAAAATCAGTGGTGTAAAAGCGCGGGGTGAGCAACGTGTTTTGCATCGCCACCTCTGTNGCTTTTTCAGATGTCATTGGATCATCAAGCGCATCTTGGGCGGCAATCGCCTCTTCAGCAGTATTGGCAAAAGCGGAATGTGTTGGCGCATTCATGACAAAACTCCTTCCGAAAAGGAAAATTCGCACAGCTCCATGAATTCGAAATCGCCCGTCGAGCGCGTCCAAAGCCGTTCAATTTTTGAGGCGCGGGTGATCGTGGCCATGCGTTGCTCTTCAACACAGACGCCATAGGGCGCCATGATTTCCGGCCCCTCCACTTGAACGCTGTCTCCTGGATGCACCACGGCACCATTGTTGAATTTCACATGAGCGGAAAGTTCCTCAAACCGATGTGAAATCGTCACCGTGCAGGGTGCGGTCTCTTTTGATCTTGTAAATAATCCCATCTGCTGTCCCCTTGGTTCAGTCGATCAGCTTGGCGAAAGCTGCGACATTGTCTTGGCCATATCCGATCAACTCGATCGACCAGCCGGTTGTGTCGTCGAGAATGGCCACATGCCCATTTTCCCGNCGNACCAAGCGCAACGGCGCTTGCGTATCTGTATCATGCACAATGCGTTCGCGCGTGGTGGTGACCCAAATCACGTCGATGAAGCCGGCTTTATGATCGTTGGAATGGGCAATTTGTCTGCCATCTGCATCCAAAACNGCGATCCCATCGCTCCGGTTGCCCACCAAAGTGATCTCAAGCTCCGCCACGATATCGCTGTGCGGTGCCACACCAATGACCGGCCGATCCGTAAGGCGGGCGTAGGCGACCAGAAGGACCGCGGCGATCATCAAGGTGAACATCGCTTGAACCAAGACCTTGGGCACCATGTCCCGGTCTCGGTGTTTCATTTGAGCGGCAAGTGAGTTGGTGGTGGGCATGAGCTTTACTCCGCAGCAATGCTGTCAGTTTTGGAATAGTCGCGCTGAGTGACCTTTGGCATCGACACCCGCGTCTCTGCGGCCTCGGCAAAGAGGGCCGCGACCCGCTCAGCATCTGGTATGGAGCGAAAGGCCGGTTGGGTGCGGCTCATGTACCATGGGCGCACATGCGGCCAGGTCATCAGATATGACAGGCGAGTCTCACCGATGAGCTCAAAGGTGATTGTGCCCAAACCCGACTTGCGCAGAGCCACTTGTGCATTTCCAATACACACATAGGGCAGGTTCAATGTCATGGTCAGCGCCGCACCGATGCGCAGACAGGCGCGTTTATTGGTGAGCGTATAAACGGTGCTTCGAGCTTGCACTGTTGCCACCCCAAATAAGATTAAGGCCGTCAACGCGCCGGCCACGAGAAACGGAATGCCCTGTGCCATGGCCGATGTCAGGCTCATCATATCCGATACGGAGATAACGCGGATCACCGCCAGGGCGATAAAATACCCAATCACCCAGTTGAGGCTCCAAGCATCCTTGGCCAGCCGCAAGCTATTAGGCCGNCCTTGCCAGAGGATATATTCATCTGCGGGCAATGCTTCAGGCAATCCGCGGATCGGTTCGAAATTAAAATCGTCGTGGCTCATATCTTAAGTCCCCTATCGTCTGAACGCTGGGCCGTGGCTGCGGCCCAGCGTTGGTCCTTTACAGTTTTGGCTCGGAACGTGCGGGATCGGCATAAAGTGTGCCGCCGCCGTAATAGGCCATAATTTTCTCTTCCTCGAGCAAGGTGATTTCTGAAGCCGCCTTATGCTGCGGCACAGCTGCAAAATTTGCGCCATAGATCGAACGAACCGTCACCCGGTCATCGTTAATTTTGCAAAAATTGATTGGGATCAGACGGGTCTGGCCCGTGCCCTCTGGATTGAGATCCACAGTCAAGTAGCGCACCATCTGTTCTGGCACATCAATCCACATATCATTGATACGGCCGATCACCTCACCGTCGCCGGCCACCACAGGTTTGCCCCGTGGATCGCGGCCCGCCGACACGTGGAAATCATCGAGCTGTGACATAGGCTTGATCTTGGCATGCCCATGGGCATCGAGCTCTGCNTGATCCTGCCGCGGGGCCCATGCACCTGGCCCAACACCCGCAAGCATCGGATCGCCGGTNGGNACAAAAGGCGAGCCGGTCGCATCAGACGTAGCCTCAAGCGCCAATTTTGCGCGATCACCGCGCTGACCGGAGGGAACCGTCACATCACCACGCCCATGGGGCAGNTGAAACGTCTTGTCACCGGGCAGCGGAAAGAGGCCGCGATGGGCAGATCCAGAGGGATCATCGGCCTCCAGCGGATATCCTTCGCGCATNTTCTCNGTTTGAAGNTAATAAACAAGCAAAGCAAAAAAGATCCAGAACATCCAGATCGCAGCGCTTGCGAGATCAAAATTACCGAAAAATTCATTGCCTACCATGGTCGTCTCCTTTGACTATCAAGTCGGAAAATCCGTCAGCTCTAAGCGCTGCGGTGTGTTTGCACTGATGCCTTTGGTCCGTAGGATGGGGCCAAGGGCGATGAGGGTGATGAAAAGTAGAGCGATCTCAATTTGATAGACGACTGAATACCCTACAACCGGGGTGTTGAGGACATCGCCTAAAATGCCGCTATGCGCGGCTTGTGTGATCATATCACGAATTGCGCCGCCTAAGAAAATGGACAGGCCTGCGCCTGTGGCCTGGGCCGCGCCCCAAACGCCCAGCGCCAATCCACGCCCAGCGGCTCCAGGCACATTTATGGTCATAGCTGCGGTCAAGGTCGCCACAGCAAAGGTGCCGCCACCCAGCCCAATCAAAAAGGCGCCTGAGAAAAATAATATTGGCGAGCCAAAAACGGAGGACAAAAGAACCGCCGCAAAAGCAAAGATGCCAACAACAACCCCGCGCCCCGCAAGGCGAATGGGATCAATGGATCGCGACAGCCAGCGCGCCGATAGGCCCAAACCGATCAACGCGCCCAAAGACCACATGGCCGTTAGCTGCGTTGTCGCGGAAACTGAAAGGCCAAGAATTTCGCCCCCGTAGGGTTCGAGCAGCACATCTTGCATGTTAAAGGCAACCGTGCCGGCGAAAATCGTGAAAATTAACCGGCGCACCGTCGCTTGACCGGTGAAATCCGCCCAGGCGGCATGAAAACTCGCCTTTGGCGCTTGGCGCGCCGCCTGGCTCATCGGCGCCATTTTTTCCTGCTTCCATAGAGCAATAACATTTAAAACCATGGTGAACACCGCCGCGCCTTGCACCACTTGAACCAACAAAAGCGAGGAATAATCACGCAACAATGTGCCAATGATGACCGCTGAAATCCCCATGCCCACAAGATACATGACGTAGAGCATTGAGACGACTTTTGCGCGGGTCTGTTCCGTTGCCCGATCAGCGGCCAAAGCCAGACCTGCTGTTTGCGTCATATGCATCCCAAGCCCGGTCAACAAAAAGGCCAGCGCAGCGGCAATCTCGCCGAAAATACCCGCATCAATCGCCGAATCTCCCGCCAAGACCAAAAGGGCCATCGGCATAATTGCCAGGCCACCAAACTGCCAGAGGCTGCCAAACCACAAATAGGGCACGCGTTTCCAACCAATGGCGGAGCGGTAATTGTCAGACTTAAANCCAAGAAGCGCACGGAAAGGGGCAATCAGCACGGGAATGGCGATCATGGTCGCCACGATGAAGGCCGGNACTGACAGCTCAACGATCATCACCCGATTTAAAGTGCCCAGCAACATCACNGCTGCCATGCCCACGGAAATTTGAAACAAGGATAGACGCAACAATTGCCCGAGCGGCAGCTCATCGCTGGCCGCATCGGCGAAAGGCAACATCCTTAGGGTCATGGTTTTGACAGCGCTCTTTGGGATCATGGGCGGAATTCCAACGCTTGGCTGATGTAAAACCCAGAGGCCACCCGATCGATGTCNCTGATCTGACCCGAGGTAGATTTGGCGATCTGTGCCATTTGATGCGGCACCATCATCGGCGAGCGATCGTTGCGTGGAAACAATTTGCCAATCCGCCACATGGCCATCAAAAGCGGCGTGCGCGGCGCAACCGTAAAGACCATATTTGTCAATATCCGGCTACTCACCCGGTCGAGGGTCGCGCCAATGTCTTCAGCCGAGTAATAAATCAAACTGTCCATTGCCACGATATGATCGAAATGCCCCAGGCCAGGNTCAAACATATCTCCGGCCATCAGCTTGAGCGTGCCGCTCACATGNGCAGGTTGGCGCTGCTTGGCGATTGTGATGAGCTTCGGCGAGATATCCACCGCCACAACATCGGCGCCAGCCTGGGCCAATTGAAAGGCCAAAGCCCCTGTGCCGCAGCCCGCATCTAACACACGCGCCCCGCGCAAATCCGCAGGCAATTGCGACCGCAAGAGCTGTCTCATCCGGTCGCGACCGGCGCGCACAGTGGCACGAATGCCCGACACAGGCGCGTCTGAGGTCAACCTTTCCCAGGTCTTTGTCGCGGTGCGATCAAAGTAGGTTTCAACAGTGTTGCGGGTCGATTCATAGGTCATCAGTCAAATCCAAGCAGCTCAAAGATTTCGCGATCNGGCAAAGGTGCCGGCGCAAGTGGTAGCGTGCCGTTCCAAAGCGTTTCGGCCAGNCGCATATATTCTTTGCGCACCTGAACGATTTCTTCGTCATCGGGCATTTCAAACAGAGTCTTCTTTTTCAGGCGAGACCGGCGGATCGCGTCGAGATCCGGCATATGGGCAATTCGGTTGAAGCCCACAGTCTTGCAATAGCGGTCCACTTCGTCAGTGTCTTTCGACCGATTGGCGACACAGCCTGCAAGCCGTACTTTATAGTTGGCAGATTTCGCCTGAACCGCGGCAATGATCCGGTTCATCGCATAGATGCTGTCAAAATCATTGGCGGTGACAATCAAAGCCCGATCCGCATGCTGCAATGGCGCCGCAAACCCGCCGCAAACCACATCCCCGAGCACATCGAAAATCACGACATCCGTGTCTTCAAGCATGTGATGTTGCTTGAGCAGTTTCACCGTTTGCCCAACAACATAGCCACCACAACCCGTCCCCGCAGGTGGCCCGCCAGCTTCGACGCATTTCACACCATTATATCCCGTCGCAACGTAATCTTCGGGGCGAAGCTCTTCGGAGTGAAAATCCACGCTTTTGAGAATATCAATCACGGTAGGTTGCAAGGTGCCAGTCAATGTAAATGTGCTGTCATGCTTGGGATCACAGCCAATTTGCAGCACTCGCTTTCCCATTTTGGAAAAGGCCGCCGAGAGGTTTGACGAGGTGGTTGACTTGCCAATGCCACCCTTGCCGTAAACGCTGAATACTTTTGCACCCTCAATTTTCGCGGTTTCGTCNTGGTGCACCTGCACCGACCCTTCGCCGTCACCGGTCAAATTGGGNATATTTCTATCAAGTGGGCTCATGTCTGTAGTCCCTTCCTATAACTGCGTTTTGGGTCATTCGGCTGCAATGCCCTCAAGTTGATCTTCAATGGCATCCGCGGCACTTTGCAGCGCGGCCAAAGTGGTTTCGTCTGGTTTCCAATAGGCACGATCTGACGCTTCCAGCAGGCGATTTGCCATGCGCATGGAGGCTTGCGGGTTCAAAGCAGACAGGCGTTTGCGCATGTCTTCATCCAAAACAAATGTTTCAGACAGCTCTTGATACACCCATTCATCAACCTTCCCTGTNGTGGCCGACCAGCCAACGGTATTGGTGATATGCGCCTCAATCGCGCGCACGCCTTCATGACCATGCTGCAGGAGCGGTTCATAAAATTTCGGATTTAAACTGCGCGCGCGGGTCTCCAACGCAACCTGTTCGCGCAGCGTCCGCACCTGCGCGCCACCCCGGGTTTGATCCCCGATATAAACAGGCGTTTCCACCCCGCCCTTNGCCCGCTTCACAGCCGCCGCAATACCGCCGAGCGTGTCAAAATAATGATCCACTGTGGTGACACCAAGCTCAACCGATTCAAGGTTCTGATAGGCCAGCTCCACATTCTTCAATGTGTCTTGCAGCAATTGTGATTGCTGACTGGCTTCGCCATCCTTGCCATAGGCAAAACTTTTACGCGCTTGATAGGCATCAGCAAAATCGCTGTCGTCTTTGAAAGCGGAGCTGTCGACCAATTGGTTCACATTTGAACCATAGGCCCCTTCGGAGTTGGAAAAGACCCGCAGCGCGGCTGTTTCTAGGCTGCAGTTTTGAGNCTGAGAAAACTCGAGAGCATGGGCGCGAATGGGATTCATCTCTAAGGGCTCATCGGCCATCGCGCATTGCAAGGCGGCATCGGCCAGCATTTTGGTTTGCAGCGGCAACAAATCGCGGAAGATACCCGAGAGGGTGATCACCACATCAATCCGTGCCCGCCCCAGCTGTTCAAGCGAGATCAGATCCGCACCACACAAACGGCCATTGGCGTCAAACCGCGGCTTTGCGCCCATCAGCGAAAGCGCCTGCGCGATCGGCCCACCGTTAGATTTAATATTGTCAGACCCCCAGAGCACCAATGCAACGGTCTTGGGCAACCCCTCATGCGTGCGCAACAACTCTGCCGCCTGCTGCGCGCCATCCTGCATGGCAAAAGCCGTCGGCATCCGGAAGGGATCAAAGGCGTGAATATTCCGACCTGTCGGCAGAATATCTGGCGCGCGGATGACATCGCCGCCAGGAACCGGCTTGATAAATTGGCCATTTAATCCGCGCATCATTCCATCCAGCTCTTGGCTGGACTGCAAATGGGCTCTGGCCACCTGGCGCGCTTGTGGCGNGTCAAAACTCATCAGATCCAGCAAAGTTTCGATTTTATGCGCGGGCAGTTTTTGACCGATGATATGCAACCCATCGGGAATCAAAGCGTCTTCNGTTTCCAAAAGGGTAATCCAAAGCCGGTTCAAATCTGTCCCGTCCAGATGCACAATCTCGGCCTGCGCCGCAATCAACGCCTCCAAAGGCTCGCAGGCCGCATCGCCCGGAGGCAGGGCCCGCCACTTGCTCAGGCTGTCTTTTAAATCAGCCAGACCGCGATAAAGACCAGAGGCCTGTAACGGTGGCGTGAGATGGGTGATTGTAATGGCATTGCTGCGACGCTTCGCCAAAGTTGCCTCTGAGGGATTATTGGCTGCGTAAAGATAGATATTGGGCATATTGCCAATCAGCCGATCTGGCCAATCCTTGCCACCACAGCCGTTTTGCTTGCCCGGCATAAATTCCAATGCCCCATGCATCCCAAAATGCAAAAGCACATCGGCCTTATGCTGATGCTTCATGAATTGATAGAACGCGCTGAACGCATGGGTGGGTGCAAACCCGCGTTCAAAGAGGAGGCGCATCGGATCGCCCTCATAGCCAAAGGTTGGCTGCACCCCGACGAAAACTTTTCCAAACTGCGCACCAAGAATGTAAAGATCGCTGCCATTGGACTGAATGCGCCCTGGCGCAGGGCCCCAGGTCTCTTCGATCTCTTGCAGCCAGGGCGTATGGGTCACGATGTAATCGGCTGAGACTTTGGCCGCGACATTGGCCTCCTGCCCATAGATCGACGCATTGCCCTTCAAGATGACCTCACGCAGATCGTCAACCGTTTNGGGTGGCGTCACATCATAGCCATTTTCAGCCATTGTCTGCAAAGTATTATGNAGACTTTCAAAGACCGACAGATAGGCCGCCGTGCCAATCGCGCCGGCATTCGGTGGAAAACCAAAAAGCACGATCCCAACATTTTTGTCAGAGTTTTCTTTGCGCCGCAAAACCGCAAGGTTTCGGGTTTTTTCGACCAGCGCATCAATACGCTCCGGGCAGGGCGCCATGGCTTTTACCGTGCCTGCCGCTTTGCAGGCGTAAGCGCAGCCATCACAGCCATCCGGCCCGTGCCGACCTGCAAACACGGTCGGATTTGTGGCCCCATCAATTTCGGGCAAAGCCACAAGGATTGTCGCCTCAATCGGGCTCAAGCCTTGGCCGCCATTGGCCCATTGGGACAGGGTTTGAAATTCCAAGGGNTGCGCGGCGATATAGGGCACATCGAGCGCGCTCAGGAGTTCTACAGCCGCCTCGCTGTCATTATAGGCGGGCCCACCTACCANNGAAAAGCCCGTCAATGAGACCAAGGCATCGATCTTCCCCATGTGATAGGCTTGGATTGCTGGCCGGCTGTCGAGCCCTCCAGCAAAGGCCGGTATGACCCGCATCCCCGCCGCTTCAAAACGCCGAATGACATGGTCAAAATGCGCCGTATCACCGGCCAAAATGTAACTGCGCAACATGGCCAACCCAATTGTTGGGCCTGTACCCTCTTGCGGCAGATCCGCAATATCTGTGGTGATATGGTGGCCGGGCAGGTCTGGATGATAAAGGCCCACTTCGGGGTATTCGACAGGCGCCGGGGCCGCAACGCCGCGCCATTCCGGCCGGGATGCGTAGCGCGAAATCAAAAAGCGCACGAGGCTTTCAATATTATCGTCAGATCCACCGAGCCAATATTGCATGGTCAAGAACCACGCCCGCAGATCCTGNCTCTTGCCAGGAATAAGGTTCAGAATTTTGGGAATCCGGCGCAGCATCTTTGCCTGGCCTTCGCCNGTGCTGCCAGATTTCTTCGCAGGCTTCAGCTTCTTCAAGAACCCCATCACNCCAGAGGCGGGCCGCATCATGTCCAGCTCACCCATTTTGGTCAGCTGCACAATTTCCTGATCGGCGATTATACCCACCAAAGCATCACAGGCCGCACGCCGCGCTTTTAGGTCTGGCAAAATGGCCTGCACGTGATCTTCGAGAAACAGCACGGAGGACACAATCAAATGCGCCGTCTCAATATCTGCTTTGGCCAAGGCCAAGGCCTCTGGATCTTTGGCCCATTCGGCGGCGGCATGTATTTTGAGTTGCAAGCCTGGAAAATCGGTTGCCAGCTTGGGCAAAGCCCGCGCTGCAGGACCGGCCGCGTGGCGGTCCAATGTCAGCAACACGACATTATACGAAGGATATGTCAGCTCATCGCGCATAAAAGGCCTTCGCTTCATACAGGGTATCAACAGAGATTTCCGACAGCCCTTGCGAGGTTGCGTAGGTCTCGGTGTTGCGGCGGGCCTTGCCGCGCACGAAAAATGGGATCTTCTTCAACTCTTTTTCAGCTTCCGCCAACCAAATCGCCACATCGCCGCCGGTGCTTAAAGCCAAGGATTGCTCTTGCGCTGCTGGCACCTGCACCGATGCTGTGCCCGAGGGTTGGTGTCCACCATGATGACTGGGACCTGCGGCATCATTGAATTCAAAGTCTTCTCGGAACATATGCAGCAAATGTTCTTCCAGACCCATGACCAGCGGATGGATCCAGGTGTCAAAGATTACATTTGCACCCTCAAACCCCATTTGCGGCGAATAGCGCGCAGGGAAGTCTTGCACATGAACCGGAGCCGAAATAACAGCGCAAGGGATACCCAGCCGCTTTCCAATATGGCGCTCCATTTGCGTGCCTAAAATCATTTCGGGCTGTAGCGCTTCGATGGTTTTTTCGACCAACAAATAATCATCCGTGATCAGCGCTTCGACGCCAAACTCTTTTGCAATTGTCCGAATATCGCGTGCGTATTCACGATTATAGCATCCGAGCCCCGCAACCTCGAAGCCCATCTCGTCCCGCGCGATCCGCGCGGCGGCTTTGACATGGGTGCCATCGCCAAAAATAAACACCCGCTTGCCGGTCAAATAGGTGCTGTCCACTGAGCGTGACCACCAGGTTTGCCGCAAGGCTTGACTGTCTAGCGGGGCGGTACTGCCGCTCAGCGCACGGACTTCCGTGATAAAATCATGCGTCGCGCCGGCCCCAATGGGAACGATTTTCGTGTAGGGTTGATCGAATTCTTTTTCACAATACCGCGCAGCCGTTTCACCGGTTTCAGGATATAACAGCACATTGAAATGCGCCTTTCCCATCTGCGCAATATCGCTGGGTGTGGCACCCATGGGCGCGGTGACATTCACCTCAATGCCAAGCTCAAACAAGAGATTTGTAATCTCAGCCACATCGTCCCGATGCCGAAACCCCAAGGCGGTGGGCCCAATGATGTTGCAGCTGACACGCTCTGTTTTAGCTTGCGGCTTGGCCAAATGTTTGACCAATTGGAAGAACGTCTCATCCGCCCCAAAATTCTCTTTGCGCTGATAGCTGGGCAACTCAAGCGGGATGACGGGAATGGGAAGCCCCATGGTTTCTGCGAGACCGCCGGGATCATCTTGAATGAGTTCAGCCGTGCAAGAAGCGCCCACGATAATCGCCTCAGGTTGGAACCGGTCATATGCATCCTGGCAGGCTTTTTTGAACAAACCCGCTGTATCCGCGCCCAGATCCCGCGCCTGAAATGTGGTGTAAGTCACCGGCGGGCGGTGGTCGCGGCGCTCAATCATCGTGAACAACAAATCGGCATAGGTATCGCCCTGGGGCGCGTGCAGAACATAATGAAGCTTTTTCATACCCGTGGCGACGCGCATCGCGCCAACATGGGGCGGGCCTTCATATGTCCAAACGGTGAGCTTCATTCCGCAGCCACCTTCAAAATAGATTTACGCCGCAGGGGTCGGGCGAAAAGAGCGGCAAGATCACCGGCTTGTTCATAGAAATGTACGGGCGTGAAAACCAACTCAATGGCCCATTTGGTGGCGAACCCNTCCGCTTCAAGCGGATTGGCCAAACCCAAGCCACAAACAGTCAAATCCGGNTGCGCCGCGCGGCAGCGATCCAGCTGGAGGTCAACATCTTGACCTTCGGAAATTTGCGGACCCGTGGGCAAAAGATCCAAATCCGGTCCATGCAAAGCGTCGTGGATATAGGGCGAGCCAACTTCCAGCGCGGTCATCCCACATTCCCGGGTCAAGAAGCGCGCCAATGGGATTTCCAATTGACTATCGGGAAAGAAAAACACGGATTTATCATTGAGCGGCACGGCGGCCTGGCTGATCGCTTGACGGGCCCGGCGTCGGGGTGCCTCAGTCACGNGATCAAACAGCGCGCGCGGAATGTTGAATTCCTCAGCAATAGCCGACAACCAGGCGGTGGTGCCCTCTTCACCAAAGGGGAACGGAGCCGCAATATGGCGTGCGCCGCGGCGGATCAAGGCCGCATGGGTGTCACCCAAGAATGGCTGGGTCAGGGCAAAAACCGTATTGGGACCAACGGCAATTTCATCTTCGATCGTACGAGCCGGCAAAATACGCAACGGGCCAATGCCAAGATCGGTCAGAAGCGCCACCATTTGATCTTCCACCACATCGGGCAAGGCGCCAACGACAATCAATTCCCGTGCGTCGGTTGACGGCAAAACGGGGACCATAGCCGCCAAACACGCATCCTCCCCCTGGGTAAAGGTGGTTTCGATGCCAGAGCCAGAATATTCCAAAACGCGGACTCTGGGGGCATAGGTCTGGGTCAACCGCTCGGCGGCGCGGTTCAGATCAAGCTTGATCACCTCGGAAGGGCACGACCCAACAAGAAACAGCTGCCGAATGTCGGGGCGCCGCGCCAAAAGCTCTTCGACGGTGCGATCCAGCTCTGCTTGCGCGTCTTTCAGCCCGGCCAAATCTGCCTCTTCCAGAATCGCGGTGCCGAATCGTGGCTCAGCAAAGATCATGACCCCTGCCGCAGACTGCAGCAGGTGCGCACATGTGCGCGATCCAACAACGAGAAAGAACGCGTCTTGGATCTTTCGATGCAGCCAAATGATGCCGGTCAAGCCGCAAAATACCTCGCGCTGTCCGCGCTGCTTCAACACCGGTGCGGTTCGACATCCTGTTGCGGGCGGCGGGGGCATATGTTCAGTCACGAGGCGGCCTCCATCTGAAGGCGCGCGGCGCGTAATTTCCATAAAAACTGCCCGGCATTCACCACATAGGTGGCATAGGCCGCCAGGATGATCAGAACCAAAGTATCGGCAGGGATGGTGCCTTGAATTAATCCATAAAGATAAAGGCTATGCAGGGCGATGACACCAAAACTGACCACATCCTCCCAAAAGAATGCTGGTGCAAAAAGCCATTGCCCAAAAACCACTTTCTCCCAAATCGCGCCCGTGATCATGATGAGATAAAGCAGCAAGGTTTTTGCAATGATTGAGAGGGTCATAATCTCATAGCCCAGACCGGTTACCATGTAACGGATGACCAGAACGAGGGAGACCAAAAAGACCAAGAATTGCAAAGGCGCGAGAATGCCCTGAACCGTCGTCCAAACCGTTCTGTCACGCCGACTGCGCTGGTCCTGAGTATAGAGGCCAGAGGGTTGCAAATTTTGTGACGCGGTCATTGTCATTCGGGTTTCCAATTCGCCAATAGGCTGGTCAAAATTTGGCAGGCGCGGCGCAGTCTGTCAACTTTGATTTACACTTATTGGCAGAATTCTTGTCTAAATGTTTTTACTTTCNCGAAAAATGCGGCGTTTAACCGACGGTTTCCCGAATTATGTAACAAATTATTGACAATTGCGCCCCAATGCCCGAGCATCTCTGTCATCTTTGATAGGGACTGAGGTCATGGTGACCTACTGCCAGTATTCGGAAGGTCATCGTGACTCATCACCAACACACAAATTTAGTGAGTATAGGGGATGAAGCCGCCCGGGTGGCTCAGGTGGCTATTAAGGTTTTGGCGAGCAGTTTAAGTCATGCCAGCAGCCTGGAAGCGCGCGCGCCATTGGCCCCTGCAATCAGTACAAGCCAAGCCGCCCAACGCTTGTTCGATGCCTCTCTCAATCCGAAAAACGCAGCCGTTTCGACAGCNATTCAAGAGCTACAAGCCGCAAGATTTTCGGACTTTACCCTATTTTCAGAGATTATACCCGCAGCCGTCTGCCAATTGGGCCGGGCCTGGGAGGAGGACGCGCTTTCCTTCTTCGCCATGACGCTCGGCGCGAGTCGTCTGCAGATTGCTGTGCACGGTCTTTCAGAACGAGAGGTTCCGGAAGGCGTGAATTACCTGAGTAAAAATTTGAGTTTGTTAATTATCGTTCCGGAAGGAACACAACATACATTAGGTGCGATTATCCTAGGCAAGACACTAAGATGTGTTGGCGCACGCGTTAAGTTGGAGATGGATGTCACAGCCAATCGAGTTCATCAGATTGGCGCAGGTGAGCAATTCGACGGCGTGTTTATTTCTGCGTCAGCACGCGACAGTGCCGAAAAATTATCTGAAATAATTTCAAATGTTAAATGTAATTGGAGCACAGCAAAGGTTATTCTTGGAGGCGGCATTCTGAGCGCTCAAATTAACCTTGATGCGGTTACGGGAACAGATTACAAAACCAACGACTGGAAAGCCGCGGTTGCTCAATGCTTTTGAAAGTTAAAGTCCAGATATTTGACAGTACGATTGCCACGTGGGTGCATCTAGAAATGCAAATTGAACGAAGGACTTTTGCAAATGACGTCGCATGGTAAAACAGAATGGGCCGACCGCCTTATTCCCAATTTGGATCAATCTGCCACAGCGGATTTAATTTCGCGCCTGTGTGATTTTGCTTTTATCATCTCGAGCGATGGCGAGATCACGCAAACCGTGACCAGCCCTTTTTTGGCGCCAAAATTGGATTTGACCCCGTGGACTGGTCTGCAGTTTAAAGACACGCTCACCAAGGAATCTGTGCCAAAGTTTGAGGCCCGGCTTGCCGAGTTTCAAAGGGGCCAAAAAGAGGTGCGGCCCGTTGAGTTGAACCATCGCGCCACCGACCAACAAGCCGAATTGCCCGTTCGCTATACCTATCATTCCGGCGCAGCGGACGGATCTACATTGCTTTTGGGTTCGGATTTGCGGCCCGTCGCAGAAATGCAGCAACAGCTGGTGGAAGCACAGATCGCTCTTGAAAACGACTATGACGCGCGCCGGGAGCATGAAATCCGGCTCAGAGTCTTGATGGACTCATCCGACGTTGCAACGGTGTTCATCACACTCGAAACAGGCGCCATTGTATCATGCAATAGCGCTGCTGAGATTCTACTCGGACGGCCGCGCAACGAGTTGATTGACGCCTCCTTCGCCTCGGAATTTGAAGACGAAGGTCTGACGAGCCTGATCGACCGAATGGTGACCGCTGCCTCTGATGCCTCCATGGGGGCCATTTTGGCAAAATCGGCGCTGGGCGGCCGGTCCTACCGCATCGACCCCACATTGTTCCGTGGCGCAACCTCGCAAATGTTGCTGTGTAAAATTGAGCCAGAGGAGCCCGCCCAGGAACCTGTGGACCAACTGGCAACGCATTTGGTCAGCTTTTTCCACAAAGGGGTCGACCCAATTGTGTTCNTAAATATGTCCGGTCAGATTTTGAGTGTGAACGAGGCCTTTGTCTCTTTGGCCAATGTAACCCATGCGCAAACCCTGAGTGGACGCAGCATGTCCGAGTTCTTTTCCCGTGGATCGGTCGATCTCAACGTAATTTTGGAAAGCGCCCGCCGCAATGGTAAGATGCGGCTCTATTCGACAAAGGTTTTGAACGAGCATGGGGACGAGCGCCCTGTTGAGATTTCCACAACGCAAATTCGCACAGAACGTGANCCAATTTGTGTTNTGCTCCTGCGCAACGCCCGCAGGGTCGAGGCGATCTCAACACCCACCAGTCAAATGTCGGAAGCAGAGATTAATTCTGTAGTTGAGCTGATTGGCAGCCAGTCCCTCAAAGATATTGTCGCGCGCAGCACCGATGTGGTTGAAAAAATGTGTATCGAAACCGCGATTGGCATGACCTCGAACAACCGCGTCGCCGCAGCTGAGATGCTCGGACTGTCGCGGCAATCGCTCTATGTGAAGTTACGCAAATACGACCTCGTGTGAGCGATTAATTCACGTCTTATCCTGTGACAGACGCGTAAAATGCGCCCTGGCATCCTCCATGGTGACAGCGATCCCGTCGACACCCATGAGCTCCAAAATAGGTCGAAACTCTTCTACCTCTTGGCCGCAAATCACGATGGACAGATGCGGCGCGCAAATGTGCAGCGCGACAATCAGCTGTGACAGCGCCTCAAGCGAATGTTCCCCGCTGAAAGACAGGCCCACCATACGGCTTGAGATCTGTGCGATTTCAGCAAGCAGATCATCGTGTGACAAGCCTATCAATAGAGAAATATTCCACCCATCAGTTCGGAAAAAATCTGCGGCCATACGAACCCCAAGCGTATGGGTCTCCCCTGGCACGGAGGCGAAAATAACCGCCGGCTCTTCGGCGGGCGCGGAGGTCTCAAACATATGCCGCATTGACCGCATAATCGCAAAAATGCGGCCTGAACCAACCGTGACCTGCGCAAATGTAATATGATCGCTGTTCCACATATCACCCAATTGTCGCGCAGCAGGCGCCAATAAATTGACGTAGATATCTTCTGCCGGACGACCAGCCTCGCGTTCCGCGGNAATGANCTGTGCGGCGCTTTTGGGACTATCGGAGGCAAGAGCCGTGCTGAATGCCAGCAACTCCTCTTGCGACACCGGACGGGCCACCGCCGCCGCCACAGTCCTCGACGCCACGCGTAAAATCACTTCGCGTGCCAGGCTGGCGACCAAATCTTCCGGCAGCTTTTTGCTGAGTTCAAATATATTTGTTTCGCTGTTGTGATACACTTCCCATTCGAAGGCATCTGTCGACTGCACTCCTGAAGCGGAGCCTTGTTGTTTCGACATTCATGTGTCCCCTATCACTCGCTACTCACATGGACACCGGTATTCACACTGCATCGAATTGCGAAGCGACNGGGCCCTTGGCGAGAGGGCCGATCAGTTCAAATCGAAAGGGGGCTACACAGCTTTGTAGCACTGCTCCCGTACAGCAGGTTCCATGTTAAAACTCGGTCTTATCCTCCAGAATATTCACTTTATCGTAAAAACGCAGGCTGAACGCCAGATCATAAAGCTATCATTTCTTAAGCAGAAGTTAGTTTACGTTGTTGACATCCGATCAAAACCATCGTCATCGGTAAAATCTTTAGAGCACAGAACACACTGCAGCATAATTAGGGAAAATACTTAGGTAGTAATACTTACTTCGCTTGACCAAACATGCGGATCAAATCTACAATCCCGCGGGCCCGTGTTTTTTCGCGTATGCGGGCGCGATGCGCTTCGATTGTGCGCTGGCTCACATTGAGATCTACGGCAATCTCTTTGTTGAGCTTGCCTTTGAGCAGATGCTCCAAGACCTCGCGCTCTCGATTCGTTAAAGAGCGCAGACGTTGTGCAATAATTTTCTGCGAAAGACGGCTCGGCTCTCGATCAAATATGAGCTGCGAAGCAGTGCCTATCGCCTCAAGCAATCGGGACTGAGGCGACGGCTTTTCGATGAAGTCCACAGCGCCCACTTGTAACGATTGTACGGCACTGGGCACATCGCCATGGGCGGTTAGGATCACAATGGGAATATCCAATCCGTTGGAGGCGAGATAGTCTTGCAGCTCGCTTCCTGACATCCCAGGCAAATGCAGCTCCATAACCACACAGGCTTTGAGGTCTGGATCAAACAGTTTCAAGAACTGCTCAGCTGAACCGCAGGGAATCGTGGCATAGCCCTCTGCGCTTAAAACTGCTGTTTGGGCGTCCAGCGCCCGTGGATCGCCATCCACGACATAAATGGAGATAGGCTCATGCGGCATATACCAACCCCACCAAGAAGAAAGCGCCGCAGATGGCAAGGTATGGCCATAGATCCATCACAAGGCTAATCTGCCGATAGGTCTCGGGGCGCAACCG